>Ga0209075_1000204_pt1 | contig 55390 bp, 53 predicted proteins | sample Stecom2011_FD_187523 | JGI IMG/M metagenome (GOLD analysis project Ga0209075, IMG submission 187523) | Agricultural soil microbial communities from Utah to study Nitrogen management - Steer compost 2011 (SPAdes) (version 2) | ecosystem: Environmental > Terrestrial > Soil > Agricultural land...
CCACCGACGAGATGGTGGAAGAATACGAACGCAGCGCGTGCCCCACCTGTGGCTCCTGCTCCGGCATGTTCACCGCCAACTCCATGAACTGCCTGACCGAAGCCATCGGCCTGGCCCTTCCGGGCAATGGCTCGCTGCTGGCAACCCACTCCGACCGCGAGCAGCTGTTCCTGAACGCCGGCCGCCAGATTGTGGAAAACGCCAAGCGCTACTACGAGCAGAACGATGCCAGCGTGCTGCCCCGCAGCATTGCCTCCATGGAAGCCTTCCAGAATGCCATGACCATGGACATTGCCATGGGCGGCTCCACCAACACCATCCTGCACCTGCTGGCAGCAGCCCAGGAAGGCCAGGTGGACTTCACCCTGGCCGATATCGACCGGCTGTCCCGCAAGGTACCGCAGCTGTGCAAGGTGGCCCCGAACTCGCCCCTGTACCACATGGAAGATGTGCACCGCGCCGGCGGCATCATGGGCATCCTGGGTGAGCTGGAGCGCGGCGGCCTGATCAACACCGACCTGCCCACCGTCCACAGCAAGACCATGAAAGAAGCCCTGGAAGTGTGGGACATCATGCGCTCCCCGACGCCAGAGGTCGTGGAATTCTACAAGGCCGGCCCGGCCGGCATTCCCACCCAGACCGCGTTCAGCCAGAGCACCCGCTGGCCCAGCGTGGACGGCGACCGTGAGAACGGCTGTATCCGTTCGGTAGAGCACGCCTACTCTTCAGAAGGCGGCCTGGCGGTGTTGTTCGGCAACATCGCTGTCGACGGCTGCGTGGTAAAAACCGCCGGTGTTGACGAAAGCATCTACGTATTTGAAGGCAAGGCCAAGGTGTTCGAGAGCCAGGACACCGCCGTGGCCGGCATCCTGAATGATGAAGTGAAAGCCGGCGACGTAGTGATCATTCGCTACGAGGGCCCGAAGGGCGGGCCGGGCATGCAGGAAATGCTCTACCCCACCAGCTACCTGAAGTCCAAGGGGCTGGGCAAGGAGTGCGCCCTGCTGACCGACGGCCGCTTCTCCGGCGGCACCTCCGGCCTGTCCATCGGCCACGCCTCACCGGAGGCGGCAGCCGGCGGCGCGATCGGCCTGATCGAGGATGGCGACACCATTCTGATCGACATCCCGAAACGCACGATCAATGTGCAGCTCAGCCATGAAGAGTTGGAGCAGCGCCGCGAGGCGCGGGATGCCAAGGGCTGGAAACCGGAAAACCCCCGTCCGCGGAAGGTGTCAGCAGCCCTGAAGGCCTATGCCCTGTTAGCCACCAGTGCCGACAAAGGCGCCGTGCGGGACTTGTCCAAGCTGGACTGACCACCGCAGCCAGAACCAAAAAGCCCGCCCGGCAGCATACCGGGCGGGCTTTTTTATCGGTGCGATTCCTCGCTGAATTCCCGGATAAATATTCCCCAGAACGCCATAAACAGGGCCGCCACCAACGGGCCCATCACAAACCCGTTAATCCCGAACAACACAAGCCCGCCCAAGGTGGACAGCAGCACCAGGTAATCCGGCATCTTGGTATCCCGCCCCACCAGAATCGGGCGCAGCAGGTTGTCGGCGAGGCCGATCACCAGGGTACCAAAAGCAGTCAGGATTATGGCCGGCACAACATCCCCGATGGCCGCCAGATAGATGGCCGCCGGCACCCAGACAATCGCCGCACCGACGGCTGGCAGTAACGACACGATCGCCATTACCACACCCCACAACAAGGCTCCGGTAATGTCCAGGGCCCAGAAGATCAGGCCACCGAGCGCGCCCTGGATAATAGCAATCAGAAGGTTACCCTTCACGGTGGCCCGGGTGACCTCGGCAAACTTGGCAAACAGCAAACGCTCACGCTCATCCCCCAAAGGCAGCGCTTTGATCAGCAATTCCACCAGTTTCTGGCCGTCCCGCAGCAGGAAAAACGCCATATAGACCATCAGCGCCAGCCCCAGAAAGAACTGGAAAGTGTTCTGGCCAATGCCCAGAGCCTGCTTGGCCAGGAACTGGCTGCCGCCGAGAATCGCGCTAACTGCCCGGTCCCGCAGTTCGCTGAAGCTGATATCAAACTGGGCCAGAAAGGCCTGAATGGCCGGGAACGACTGGTTTACCTGATCGATGTACTCGCCTGGCCGGATTTCCCCTTCCTGAATCTTCTGGTAGATGCCCACGCCCTCGGCGATCAGGGCTGCCCCCAGAAACAGCACCGGGATGACGACAATGATCATGCAGATCAGCAGGGTGATCAGGGCATTAATAGTGGGCCGGTCCCCCAGCTTGCGCACCAGCAACTGCTGCACAGGGTGAAAAATCAGGGCAATGGCCATGGCCCAGAATATCGGCCCGAAAAAAGGCTTCATCAGCCAGATAAAGGCAAACGACACCCCGACCAGCATGGCCAGAAAGGTCCGTGTCTCAAGTTTTGCGTACATATCAAACATTCCTGAAGCAATTACGGTCCGGGAGAGCCGGTTTTCCAAAACCGCAGACTACCACGAGAACGTGGCCACTGTAGCCGGATTCGCGCTATAGTGGCAGGTTATCGAACAGCAAATAAACAGGTCATGTTGTTGGATCCGGATACCTTTACCATCGAAACCGCCCTTGAGGCTGCCACCGAACTGCAAAAGGTGCTGGCCGCCCGAACCCATCGCCGCAAAGTGATGGGACAGGATGTGCTGGTCCCGGGACAACTGGGCGAAGCCCTGCACCTGCCGCGCACCATCAGCCGCCTAGGCAGCAAACAGCACAAGCAGCGGGAGAAGGGGCTCGAAGACTTCCAGGAACTCTGGCCGACCCTGTCAGAGTTTACCCGGCGCAAGGTGACAGACCGGCTTGGCTGGTACGATCCCAAGGCACTGGACTGGGAAGACAAGCGCTCCAACCGCCGGCCAGTGGTCGACCCGGACAACTGATACGTATAACTGCCGAGCCCGCACCCGGGGCGCGGCCGCCGGCAGTCTTTGAAATGTCATATAGCGCCCCTATGGTAGGTAGATCAGGAGGAATTCTTATGACACTACATCAATATTTTCATGCCACCCTGGCCGAAGGAAGCGCCGTTCCCACACTGCTGTGCGGTCATTGCAGTTCGATTCTTTCCCGCACCCGCATTTTCAGGAACCGGGGCGATAACCACCAGGACATTCAGTGCCGCACCATTGGCCTGTGCTCGGCCGACGATTGCGGTGCCGTAAACTGCTGCGACGGCGCCTTGTCAGAGATTGAAAATGCCGAACGCCTGTTCGATATTGCGTCCTGATTCAAACGCGCAACGCACTGTTACGTAACTCAAACACACCAATTTTCCATCTGTTTTATCCTGACTGCTGAACATTGTCACCGCGACAATCGCGCAACCTATCAGTCAGGACAGTCGATGGCATGCGTATTCTGAGAACTGACGAAGCCCGCTTCGCAGGCCTCCCGGATTACCCTTTCTCCCCAAACCACCTGGATGTCGAACCGGGCCTGCGAATGCACTTCGTGGATGAGGGCCCGAAAAATGCGGCACCGGTGGTAATGCTGCACGGTGAGCCTTCCTGGTCGTACCTGTACCGGCACATGATTCCCGTGGTTGCCGAAGCCGGACACCGGGTGCTGGCGCCAGACCTTATCGGCTTCGGAAAATCCGACAAGCCAGCAGATGCCGGAGACTACACCTACGACAACCACCTGAGCTGGCTAACCCACTGGATTGAAGCGCTGGACCTGTGGAATATCACGCTGGTGTGCCAGAACTGGGGCTCTTTACTGGGTCTTCGACTGGCGGCCGAAAACCAGCGCCGTTTCAGCCGTATCATTGTCGGCAACGGGATGCTGCCCACCGGAGACTCCCCGGTACCGCCGGTGTTTCGCCTGTGGAAAGCCTTTGCCAGCCACAGCCCGTGGTTCCCGGTCTCCCGGATCATTCAGCTGGGCACGGAACGAACCCTGAGCAGCAGCGAACTGGCCGCCTACGAGGCTCCCTTCCCGGATGCCAGCTACAAAGCCGGGGCCCGGGCCTTTCCAAATCTGGTTCCCACCTCGCCCTCAGACCCGTCCAGCGTGGCCAACCGGGAGGCCTGGCGCACACTGGAAAAGTGGCGCAAGCCGTTCATTACCTGCTTCAGCAGCAGCGACCCGATCACCCGGGGCGGTGACCGGCTGATGCAGCGCCGAATTCCCGGAGCTTTCGGCCAGCCCCACATCACCCTGTGCGGGGGCCACTTTCTCCAGGAAGACTCGCCGCGGCAGTTTGCCCGGGTGATACTGGACGCCCTGAAAGCCGAAATGGCTGCCTGACGCCCTCAGCCCCCTGTTATCCAAACACCGTGACCGTCTGCCGGCTCAGGGCAACCAGCTCGCCGCTGGCCGTCCAGATACCGGCATGAGTGTGGCCGTAGCCAGCCCCGGCCTGGTCGATCGTGGCCAGATAAAGCAGCCAGTCGCCCGGTGCGATGGAGGGCCGGGGGTGGACGATTTCCAGGGCCCAGCTCAGGGAGCTCGCGGGCACCCGGTCCTTCAGGTGCGGTAATACCGCCGGCGGCCAGGCATCTACCAACGCCACTATATGCGCATCGGTAAAGACGCCCGGGGCTTCCCGGAACTGCATCCAGCCTCCCATTTCGCGGCCGCCCTTGCCGGAAAACGGCAGGTTGCCGAAGGCCCAGCGCATTTCGATGTGCTGGGTAAATTCCGGCGTCAGCCCTTTGATGTAGGGCAACCCCTGACACTGGTCTGCTGGCCGCGCCTCCGGCGCAGGCAGCGGCTCAACACTGATCGCCGATTCCCGGTCACCCCCAAAGCTGGCCAGGCACACCAGCCGCGGCTCGCCGTTCTGGACAATGCGCCCCTGCACCTGAGAAACCGCCCTGCCTTCACGCAGCAACTCTGCCTCGAACACCGCCGGCACGCCCGGCTCTACCGGCCCGACAAACGACACCTGCATGGCCCGCATTGCCCGGCCTTCAGCAACTTTTCCGGCCATCACATCGAACACCAATGCGGCAACAACACCCCCAAACGTGGCCCTTCCCTGAGCCCAGCTGAAGGGAATGATAACGCTGCCTTCCTGACGCACCGCAGCCAAAAGCTGTTCAAAATTCATGGACATACAACCCTGTTGGTTAGCCTGAAAAACATCAAGAGTGCCCCAGTTAAACAGCACAGGCAACAAGCCTCCCCGGCAACTACCTACTCTCATGCTGGCATTATTCATGTTAAAACCGCGCCGAAGCGACTATAATGTTTGAAAATCATGCATTGCATTGCAGTGCTATACCCTCCGAATACCGAGTACATTCATGTCAGAATTGTCTTTTGCCGAACTGGGGCTGGATCCATCTGTATTGGAAGCCGTTTCCGCTGTTGGCTATGAAACTCCGTCGCCCATCCAGGCGCAATCCATTCCTGCCCTGCTGGCCGGCAAACACCTCCTGGGTGTTGCCCAGACTGGTACCGGCAAGACCGCAGCCTTTGCCCTGCCGCTGCTGAGCCGCATCGACGCCAACATCGCCGAGCCCCAGATCCTGGTACTGGCTCCGACCCGGGAACTGGCCATCCAGGTGGCTGAAGCCTTCACCACCTACGCCAGCAAGTTCCGAAACTTTCACGTGCTGCCTATTTACGGCGGCCAGGATTTTGCGCCGCAGATTCGCGGCCTCAAGCGTGGCGCCCAGGTTATTGTGGGCACCCCCGGCCGGATGCTCGACCACCTGCGCAAAGGTACCCTGAAACTGGGCAGCCTGAAGGCACTGGTGCTGGATGAAGCCGACGAAATGCTGCGTATGGGCTTTATCGACGACGTGGAAGCGATTCTGTCGAAAACCCCGGATACCTGTCAGCGCGCCCTGTTCTCGGCCACCATGCCGCCGCAGATCAAGAAGGTTGCCCAGACTTACCTGAAAGACGCCACGGAAGTTCGCATCGAAAGCGAAACCCGCACTGTTGAGCGCATCTCCCAGTTCGTACTGCCGGTCTACGCCGAGCGCAAGCTCGACGCCCTGACCCGCATCCTGGAAGTAGAGCCGTTCGACGCTGCCATTATCTTTGTGCGTACCAAGGCCGAAACCGCCCTGCTGGCCGAAAAACTGTCGGCCCGTGGCCATGCTGTGGCGCCCCTGAGCGGCGACCTGAACCAGCGTCAGCGCGAACAGACCGTTGAAGACCTCAAGCGCGGCAAAAAAGACATCATCATCGCCACCGACGTGGCCGCTCGCGGCCTGGACGTGCCCCGGATTACCCACGTTATCAACTACGATGTGCCCTACGACACCGAGGCGTACATCCACCGGGTGGGTCGTACCGGTCGTGCTGGCCGTACCGGCAAGGCGATTCTGCTGGTAACCCCGCGTGAGCGCAGCTGGTTGCGCACCTTGGAACGGGCTACCAACTCCCCGATGGAACCGTACCAACTGCCGTCACCGGCTGCCCTGCAGAAAATGCGGGTAGAACAGTTTGAAGCGCAGCTGCTGGGCTTCACCGACGATCCTCGTGCATCCAAGGCCATCGCCCTGCTGGACGACATCGCCGAGCGTAACAACATGGACATGGCCGCTATAGCTGGCGCCCTGGCCTGCTTGCTGGAAGCGTCCCAGCCGGATTCCCTGCCGCTGGAGCAGCCGGAAGCCCTGCCGGATGTTTCCTCAGCTCCGCGCCGTGACCGTAGCGGTCCGCCGTCTGGCAAAGGTAACTTCCGCAAAGGTGCGCCTGGCAAGAAGTTCAGCAAGGATGGCAAGCCGGGCTTCCGTAAAGGCCCGCCCAAGGGCAAAGCTGCAGCAGCAGGTAAAGGCGGCAAGCCCGCTTCTAAAGGTCCGAAGCGCGCCCCGCGCTGAGGCCTGATCAGCTAGCCGGTCAGTGCGACCGGCTACGCTGGTAGACTACGAAGCTGTAGTCGTAAGGATTGTTGTCAGAGGCGGCGAAATCTTCCCGCCCGATCTCTTCCCACTCGTCCCAGTTTACTACCGGAAAATACGCATCCCCGTCCACCTCAGCGTGTACCTGGGTGATGTACATCCGGTCGACCATCGGCAGGGCTTCAGCGTAGATCTGACCGCCGCCGATGATCATTACCTCATCACCGCCTTCCAGCTCAGCCTGGGCTTCCGCTTTAACCAGTGCCGCTTCCAGTGATGGTGCAGCAACGGTGCCTGCGGGTGCCTGCCAGCCTGCGTTCCGGGAAATCACCACATTCATCCGCCCCGGCAACGGCCGGCCAATGGAATCCCAGGTTTTCCGCCCCATGATGATGGGCTTACCCATGGTGGCCTGCTTGAAGTAACGTAGATCGCCCGGCAGGTACCAGGGGAGCTGGTTGTTCCGGCCGATGACCCGGTTTTGGGCCATGGCTACGATCAGCGCCTTTCTCATTCTTTATCCTCGTATTTAGTGGTTCTGGCCCCTCGGGCCAGGCCTCGGGGGCGGCAAGAAGACAGGGATGCGTCTCCAAAAAACGCCTCAAGGCATCCCTACGCGGCTTGGGCTCCGCCATGGATGGCGGAGCCAAGCGTACACGGACGTATTCACAGCGTTTTTCGGAAAGCCCCACCCCGCTACCCTGCCTCCCCCGAACCAACCGGGCCGCGATCCCAGACTCGGGATCAGATAGCTATAGGAGCCTTAATCACCGGGTAAGGCTCGTAGCCTTCGAATTCAAAATCCTCCAGCTCGTAATCGAAGATGGATTCCGGCTTGCGCTTGATGACCAGCCTGGGCAGTGGCCGCGGCTCGCGCTTCAGTTGTTCGAACACGATGTCGTCGGTCAGGTGGTTGCTGTACAGGTGGCAGTCACCAAAGGTGTGGACGAATTCACCCACCTCCAGGTCACACTGCTGGGCGATCATGTGGGTCAGCAGCGCATAGCTGGCGATGTTGAACGGTACCCCGAGGAACAGGTCAGCGCTGCGCTGGTAGAGCTGGCAAGACAGCTTGCCGTCCGCCACGTAGAACTGGAACAGACAGTGGCAGGGAGCCAGCGCCATGCGCCCTTCCCGCACATTATCCTGCGGGCTCACCGACTCATCCGGCAGTTCCGCCGGGTTCCAGGCGGAGACGATCAGGCGGCGGGAGTTGGGCTTGGTGCGGATCTGGTCGATGACGTCGCTGATCTGGTCGATCACGCGGCCGTCGTGGCATTGCCAGCTGCGCCATTGTTTGCCGTAGATGGGGCCCAGGTCACCGTTGTCCAGGGCCCATTCGTTCCAGATGCTGACTTTGCGTTCGGCCAGCCAGGTGTTGTCGGTAGAGCCTTTGAGGAACCACAGCAACTCGTAAATGATGCTACGCAGGTGCACTTTCTTGGTGGTCACCAGCGGGAAGCCGTCCTGCAGGTTGAAGCGGATTTGGCGGCCGAATACCGAGCGGGTACCCACGCCGGTACGGTCGCCTTTATCAAATCCGTTGTCGACTACGTCTTGCATCAGGTCGAGGTAGGCTTTCATTGGGCGTTTCTCCGGTAAGCAAGGAACATCAGGGCAGCGCCGGCGGCGATCATCGGGGTGGAGAGCACCTGACCCATGGTGAGCCAGTCAAAGGCCAGGTAGCCCAGTTGCGGGTCTGGCTGGCGCACGAATTCGGTCAGGAAGCGGAAGCTGCCATAGCCCACCAGGAACAGGCCGGAGACGGCCATTTTCGGGCGGGGCTTAGACGAGAACCACCAGAGCAAAGCGAACAGAACAACGCCTTCCAGGGCGAACTGGTAGAGCTGCGACGGGTGCCGGGCCAGGCTGTCCGGTGCATGGGGAAACACCATACCCCAGGGCACATCCGTGGGCTTGCCCCAGAGTTCGCCGTTAATAAAGTTACCGATGCGGCCAGCGCCCAGCCCCACCGGCACCAGCGGTGCGACAAAGTCGGCGATTTTCCAGAAGCCGGCTCCGATTTTGCGCCCGAACCACCACATGGCCAGCATGACACCCAGCAAACCGCCATGGAACGACATGCCCCCTTCCCACACCCTGAGCAGCCAGAGCGGATCGGCAATGAAGGTGTCGAAGTTGTAGAACACCACGTAGCCGAAACGGCCACCCAGGATAACCCCCAACGCCAGGTAGAACAGCAGGTCGCCCACTTGCTCTTCCTGCAGGGGCGACCAGGGCTTGCGGCTGCGCAGGCGGCCCAGCCACCAGCCGGCGGCAAAGCCGAACAGGTAGGTCAAGCCGTACCAGTGGATTTTCAGGGGGCCAATGGCGATAGCCACCGGGTCAAATTGCGGGTGTTGTAGCATGCAAACTCTCTCAGCTCAGCAGGAATCGGATGCCGACGATGATCAGCACAATGGAGAAAATCCGCTTCAGCAGACGGCCGTCCAGCTTGTGTGCCAGTTTTGCGCCGACGCGGGCGAAAAACACACTGGTGGCTACGATACCGACCAGCGCGGGCAAATAGATGAAGCCGAAACTCAGTTCCGGCAGGTCGGGGTGTTGCCAGCCGGTCCAGATATTGGCGGTGGCGCCGGCCACAGCGATGGGCAGGCCTAGCGCGGCAGAGGTACCCACTGCCTGCTGCATCTTGACGTTACACCAGGTCAGGTAAGGTACGGAGATAGTGCCACCGCCTATCCCGAAAATGGCCGAGGCCCAGCCAATAAAGCCGCCAGCCACACCAAGACCTGCCGTTCCCGGCACGTCCCGGCCGGGCTTGGGGTTCACTTCGAGGATCATTTTCAGCGCTACCAGGATAGCGAAGGCACCGATGATGGTTTGCAGAGCCGGCCCACTCAGCAAAGATGCGGTCCAGGCGCCGACCACGGCCCCGCCGACAATGCCGACCGTCAGCGGCCGGAACAGCTCCCAGCGCACGGCAAGGTGCTGGTGATGGGTGCGAATGGAGCTGATGGAGGTAAACACGATGGTGGCCAGCGAGGTACCGATAGCCAGGTGAGCGGCGATATCCGGGCTGACACCCAGAGAGCCAAAGCTGAAGATCAGCACAGGGACAATCACCAGGCCGCCGCCGATGCCGAACAGGCCTGCCATAGTGCCCGCCAGGGCGCCGAGCAACAGGTACAGAATAAATACGCCGATCAGGGTCATGAGTCTCTATGGTCCCGGTAGGATTTCAGGCTGGTATGATACGCATAGTTGCCTGCCTCTGCAGCCTCCCGAACCAAAGGAAACGCCTGAATCATGTGCCTGATTGCCTTCACCATTGGCCAGAATCCCCGCTTCCCGCTGGTCATTGCGGCCAACCGGGATGAATTTTTCCGGCGCCCGACGGCTGCCATGGACTGGTGGCAGGATCCGCAAGGGCACAGGGTACTGGCCGGGCGGGACCTGGAGTCCGGCGGCACCTGGCTTGCCATTGCCCCGGATGGTGCGGTGGCGGCAGTCACCAATGTGCGCGAAGGCAGCACCGAAATGGGCCGCCAGAGCCGGGGCGAACTGCCACTCAAAGCCCTGGCCCTGCCCCGGAGCCAGCTGCAAACAGACCTCAACGCTGAGCCCGGCCGTTACGCCGGGTTTAATCTGGTGTCGCTGTCTGGCACCGGTGGCTGGTATTACAGCAACCGGGACGCCCACCCGGGCCGGCAGGTGTTCCGTGGTGTTTACGGCCTGAGCAATCATCTGCTACAGACGCCCTGGCCCAAACTGCTGCGCCTGCGCACCGCCGTCGGCCACTGTGTTGAGCGGGCAGGCGCCGACGTCGACAGGCTGCACCAACAGTTAATCCCCCTGCTAAAAGACAGCAACCCCGCCCCGGACCATGAGCTGCCAGACACCGGCGTTGGTATCGATACCGAGCGTTTTTTGTCTTCGCCGTTCATTCACGGCGAGCACTATGGTACCCGGGCCACCACGGTGGTTACCGTGTCCCGGGATGGAGAAATCCGCGTGACTGAACAATCCTGGGGGCCGTTCAGTTCGCCTCTTGAGCAACGTCAGTTCAGCTGGCAGCGATAGCCCGGGGACTCTGGTATAATCCGCACAATTTCTGACACACCAGACCGGAGGGCCCCATGGCCGGCGAAAGCACCAACAGCACATCCATTGCCGACTTCGAGAAATCCCTGGAAGAGCTGGAAAAACTGGTTCGCGACCTGGAGCAAGGCGAGCTGCCTCTGGAACAGTCCCTGGCCGCCTTCGAGCGGGGCGTAAAACTCACCCGGGAATGCCAGAGCGCCCTGAAATCCGCCGAGCAGCGGGTTGAGCAACTGGTACAGAACAGTGATGGTTCGCTGGCCAGCCGGGCTTTTTCCGCGGATGACAGCAACTGATGAGCGATCGCCTTTCCCCTGCCCTGGCCTACCTGGAACATTGCCGGGCCCGCATCGACAACGAACTGGACCACAGCATCCGGCAGGCCTCTGTCTCGGAACGCCTGCAGCAAGCCATGCGCTACAGTGTGCTTGGCGGCGGCAAGCGTATTCGCCCGGCCCTGTGCCTGGCCGCAGCCAGGGCCGTTGGCAGCCCGGAGGACGCCGCCGTGGCGCCGGCCTGCTCGCTGGAACTTATCCATGCCTACTCTCTGGTGCACGACGACCTGCCCGCCATGGATGACGACGACCTGCGCCGGGGCCGGCCCACTGTCCATATCGCTTTCGACGAAGCCACTGCCATTCTGGCCGGCGATGCCCTGCAAACCCTGGCCTTCACCCTGCTGGCCGATGCACCGCAACTGACTGACAACCAGCGCGTAAACATGATTGCCGGGCTGGCCCGGGGCAGCGGGCACCAGGGCATGGTGGGCGGCCAGGCCATTGACCTTGAATCTGTCGGCAAGGCCCTGACCATTGAACAACTGGAAACCATGCACCGGCACAAAACCGGCGCATTGATTGAGGCCAGCGTGCGGCTTGGCGCCCTGACCGCCCCGGCAGTGACCAGTCAGCAGCTTGAAGCCTTGTCCCGCTATGCCAGCGCCCTTGGCCTGGCCTTCCAGGTGCAGGACGACCTGCTGGATATCGAAGGCGACACCGAAGTCATCGGCAAGCGTCAGGGCTCCGATGCCGCCAAGGCCAAGCCAACCTACCCGGCCCTGCTGGGACTGGACGGCGCCAGGGAACACCTGAACGCCTTGCTGCAGAAATCAAAGCAGGCGCTTGAAGGATTCGGTGAAGAAGCCGACCCACTGCGCGCCATGGCCGATTACGTCGTGAGCCGGAACCACTGACGACGGTCTCAGTGCAGTTTGCAGCATACCTTTTTGTAACAACTGGCCCGGGAAGTATGAAACAGTCTGTACTGTTCCCTTATAATGCCCGCCAGAGAATCCATCTTTCCGATAAAGACCCGAGCTGATGCAGGACACATATATTTTCAGGGAAATCCCGTCACAGCGGCCTAACACTCCGCTTCTGGACCGGATCGATGTTCCGGCCCAGCTGCGCGAATTACCGCCGGAACACCTGCCTCAACTGGCCCGGGAGCTGCGTGCGTTTTTGCTCTGGTCAGTGGGCCAGACCGGTGGCCACTTTGGCGCCGGTCTGGGAGTCCTGGAACTGACCCTGGCCCTGCACTATGTGTTCAACACCCCCGAAGACCGGCTGGTGTGGGATGTGGGCCACCAGGCCTACCCCCACAAGATCCTGACCGGCCGCCGCGAGCAGATGGGCAGCATCCGCCGCAAGGATGGCCTGGCCGGCTTCCCGAAACGGGCCGAAAGTGAATACGACACCTTCGGTGTGGGCCACTCCAGTACGTCTATCAGTGCCGCCCTGGGCATGGCCATTGCCGCCCGCATGCAAAACACCGGGCGCAAGAGCATTGCCGTGATCGGCGATGGCGCCATGACCGCAGGCATGGCCTTCGAGGCCCTGAACCACGCAGGCCACCTGCATGCCGACATGCTGGTAATCCTGAACGACAACGACATGTCCATCTCCCGCAACGTCGGTGGCCTGTCCAACTACTTTGCCAAGCTGCTGGCCAGCCGTACCTACAACCAGGTTCGCGACAGCAGCAAAAAGGTCTTGAAAGGCACGCCACACCTGATGGCGCTGGCCAAGAAGACCGAAGAGCACTTCAAGGGCATGATCGCACCCGGCACCCTGTTTGAAGAGCTGGGCTTCAACTACATCGGCCCCATCGACGGCCATGATCTACCCCTGCTGGTGGAAACGCTGGAAAATATCCGCGAGCTGGAAGGCCCGCAGTTCCTGCACGTGGTGACCACCAAGGGCAAGGGCTTTGCCCCGGCCGAGGCCGATCCGATCGGCTACCACGCCATCAACAAGATTGAACCGGTGCCGGCCAGCAAGCCGGAGCCAGTCAAACCCGCCTCGCCCAAACCCAAGTACGCCAATGTCTTCGGCCAGTGGCTGTGTGATGCGGCAGAACAGGACGAGCGGGTCGTCGGCATTACTCCAGCCATGTGCGAAGGCTCAGACCTGCTGGCCTTCTCCGAACGCTTCCCGGAGCGCTATTTCGATGTTGCCATTGCCGAACAGCACGCCGTAACCCTGGCGGCCGGTATGGCCTGTGATGGCGCCAAGCCGGTGGTGGCCATCTACTCCACCTTCCTGCAGCGGGGCTACGATCAGCTGGTACACGATGTCGCCATCCAGAACCTGGATGTGCTGTTTGCCATCGACCGGGCCGGCCTGGTGGGCGAAGACGGCCCCACTCACGCCGGTGCCTTCGACATCAGCTACCTGCGCTGCATCCCGAACATGGTGATCATGACGCCGTCTGATGAAAACGAAACCCGCCAGCTGCTGCACACCGGCCTGGAATTCCAGGGCCCGGCGGCGGTGCGCTACCCCCGAGGCACAGGCCCGGGCGCCGAGATCCAGCAACAGCTGCAGGCGCTGCCCATCGGCAAGGGCCGACGGGTTCGGGACGGCAGCCGGGTGGCCATTCTCAATTTTGGCACCCTGCTGACACCGGCACTGGAAGCGGCCGAAGCCCTGGATGCCACCGTGGCTGACATGCGCTTTGTGAAACCGCTGGACGAAGCCCTGGTGCTGGAGCTGGCCGAACAGCATGACCTGCTGGTGACGCTGGAAGAGAACGTGGTAGCCGGTGGTGCCGGCAGTGCGGTGACCGAATTCCTGAACGCCAGCCTGGTTACCATGCCGGTGCTGCAGCTGGGTCTGCCTGATCAGTTCGTGGAGCACGGCAAACACGAGGAACTGCTGGAAGAGTGTGGACTGGATGCTGCAGGCATTCGCCAGGCCATCGCCCGGCGCCTGGAGCAACTGGGTTACCCGGGGCTGACCGCCGCCAAATAACCGGGGCAGCCGCGGGCAGCACAGATTGCCCGCGGCCGTTATTCAGGCCGGGTCATCGTCCTGATGGGTTTCCAGCCAGTGCCCAAGCTTGCTTTGCTTGGTGTTCAGGTAATGCTCGTTATGGGGATTGCGCCCCACGTGCAGGGCCACCCGCTCAGCTATCCGGATACCGTAGGATTCCAGCGCCTTCACTTTTCGGGGGTTGTTGGTCATCAGGCGCAGGCTGGTGATACCCAGATGCTCCAGCATGTCCTTACACATGCTGTAGTCCCGCAAATCAGCTCCGAATCCCAACTGCTCGTTCGCCTCTACCGTGTCTGCACCCTGATCCTGCAGATGGTAGGCCCGGATCTTGTTCAGCAAACCAATACCCCGGCCTTCCTGACGCAGATACAGCAGAATGCCACGGCCTTCACGGGCAATATTTCGCAGCGCTTCTTCCAGCTGGTAGCCACAATCACAGCGCATGCTATACAGGGCATCACCGGTCAGGCATTCCGAATGAGTGCGCGCCAGCAGCGGCTCGTCTGAGCTGATATCCCCCAGCGTCAGCGCCACATGCTCCTTTCCCGTATCCAGCTCTTCAAAGCCGTGCATATCGAATACGCCGAAAGGGGTGGGCAAACGGCAGGTCTCAATGTAACGAACAGCCACTGTAATTCCTCAGGGTTCTGACAAATGGGGCGGGCATTCTATCACGGCGGCGCTAGGCGGGCGTAGTGCTGCAGGCACCCGTATCAGCAATCCAGTGTCCGGAACGGCCGCCTTTTTTCTCCAGCAAACGCACGTTATCGATCACCATGCCCTTGTCCACGGCCTTGCACATGTCGTAAAGGGTAAGAGCCGCCACGCTTGCCGCCGTTAGTGCTTCCATCTCGACGCCGGTCTGGCCCGACAGCTTGCAGCGGGTCAGGATATGTACGGAGGCACCATCTTGCCCGGGACTGAGCTCCACCTTTACCGAGGTGAGGTTCAGGGCGTGGCACAGGGGGATCAGGTCGTGGGTTCTTTTCGCCGCCATAATGCCGGCAATCCGGGCGGTGGCCAGCACATCGCCTTTCGGATGCTCGCCATCCACGATCATTCGCAGGGTTTCCGGCTGCATGCGGATGGTGGCCTCGGCCCGGGCTTCACGCTCGGTAACCGCCTTGTCGGTTACGTCGACCATCCGGGCTTCGCCTTTATCATCAAGGTGCGTCAGCTTGCTCACGATTGTTTCCGCCTTAGTGGTTCAATGGGTTATTTCAGCACTGCCCGGATGCCACCAGAAGCCGATACCGGCAATACCCTGGCCGCCAAGAGCTTTGGCTTTTGCTATGTGGTCCGGCTGCAGACCGCCCAGCGCGTACACCGGCAGTCTGGCACCGGCGACCAGGGCGGCGAAGGCTTCCCAGCCCAGAACCGGCTCTCCGGGATGGCTTGCCGTCGGCAACACCGGCCCCAGTACCGCGTAATCCGCCCCCAGGCGCTCTGCATGGCACAACTGCCCGGCATCATGGCAAGACACGCCCAGCCAGACATTCGCTGGCACTGGGCGCCCTGAGAGGCCTTCTGCCTCACGCCACGGCAAGTGCAGACCGGCGGCGTCCGGAAACTCCGAAAGCAAGGAGGGCCGGCCATGCAGGAGTACGCCGGTCTGCGACCCGGAACAGCCCTCCAGCGCCGCGGCGGCCAGCTGCCGGTACTGATCCGGAGCCAGGTCGGGCGCCCGCAACAGAACCAGGCCACCGGTAACCCGGGGCAAAGCCTGGCTGAGATCGTCCAGCGCATTTCCCGGCATTCTCAGAGCACCGGTTATGTGCAGGGTCCGGGGCAACCTCAGAGCCCGGATGATCGGCCGGTTGGCCGCGGGAAAGTCTTCATCCCGCAGCTCTTCCGGGGCCAGCCAGAACACCGGCTGGCCTTCCCTGCCCTCAGCCTCACCTTCGGCGGCAGAGGTTTGCCAGACATCCAGAAAGACTTGCTTGTCGCCGTAATCATGGCGAATGCCAATCACCGGCTCCAGCGTTTCTGTCGGCACCTGCAGCCCGGTTTCTTCAACGATCTCCCGCACCAGTGCCTGCTGCACCGTTTCGCCCGGCTCCACCTTACCGCCAGGGAACTCCAGCAGGCCGCCCTGATGGACGTGCTGCGGGCGCCGGGCGATCAATACCCGGCCGTCGCGCACGATGACCGCCACCGCCACATGAATCAGCGTTTTCTGTGCCACAACCACCAACTCAGGTGCGGTATTCGGCATTGATGGTCACATAGTCGTGGGAGAAGTCGCAGGTCCAGACGGTTTCATGGACATCGCCCCGCTTCAGGTCGATGGCAATGGTAATTTCTTCCTTATCCATTACCGCCTGGCCACGGGCTTCGGAATAATCATCAGCGCGGCCACCGTTACGTACCAGGCAGACATCACCCAGATAGATCTCCAGCGCTTCCAGATCAAGCTCCGGCACACCAGCCCGGCCAACCGCGGCCAGAATCCGGCCCCAGTTCGGGTCTGAAGCAAACAACGCGGTTTTCACCAGCGGCGAATGGGCCACGGTGTAGGCCACATCCAGCGCTTCCTGCTGATTACCGGCGCCGGTGACATCAATGGTGACAAACTTGGTGGCGCCTTCGCCATCACGAACAATGGCATGGGCCAGGTCCAGGTAAACCTGCCGCAGGGCCTCTTTCAGTTTCGCCAGCAGCGGGCTGTCTGCGGTAATTTCCGGGCCGGAGTACTGGCCAGTGGCTATCAGCATGCAGGCATCGTTGGTGGAGGTGTCACTGTCGATGGTGATCCGGTTGAAGGATTTTTCACCCAGCTCAGACGCCAAAGATTGCAGCAGCTCAGGGGCAATGTTGGCATCGGTCGCGATAAAGCCCAGCATGGTCGCCATATTGGGACGGATCATGCCCGCCCCCTTGCTGATACCGGAAATGGTCACCGTGTGGCCGTCCAGGTCAACCTGGCAGCTCGCACCTTTAGGCCGGGTGTCGGTGGTCATGATGCCACTGGCCGCTTCCGCCCAGCGGTCTTCGCGGGTGCTGGCCAGAGCGTCCGGCAGGGCTGCGACAATCTTGTCCACCGGCAGCGGCTCGCCGATCACACCGGTTGAAAACGGCAACACTTCCGCCGCAGCAACGCCGGCCTTCCCGGCCAGCTCCGCGCAGCAGCGCTCGGCATCTGCCATGCCACGGGCTCCGGTGCCGGCGTTAGCGTTTCCGGTATTGATCAGCAGGTAGCGGGGCGCACTCTGTGCCAGGTGGCGGCGACTCAGCACCACCGGCGCGGCACAGAACTGGTTGGTGGTGAAAATTCCCGCCACCCGGGCTCCGGGCGCCAGCTCGAAAACCACAATATCCTTACGGCCGGGCTTCTTGATACCAGCGCTGGCAATACCAATCTTGACCCCTGCCACCGGGAAAAACTCGGGTAAGGTTCCTGGACCTACCGCCATGCCTGTCTCCTCGAATAATTCAGATCTGTAAACGACAAAACCCGCAAGCGGCCAGTGCTCTGGCGGTTTGCGGGTTCTGGTGGGTTAGTGCCGGGCTGCTCGGTTAGCTGACCTTGCCGCAGCACTGCTTGTATTTCTTGCCAGACCCGCAGGGGCAGGGCTCGTTTCGGCCCACTTTTCGCTCCTGTCGCACAAAGGTATCCGGCGTTGCCTGCTGACCCTGCTGCCCGCCTTCGCTTTCTCCCTGGGCAGCGCTGGTTTCGTCATGGCGCAGCTTGGCCCGGGCCATTTCCCGCTCCAGCTCTTCCTTGCGACGACGCTCAAGCTCGTCCATTTCTTCGCGACTCTGCACCCGAACGTGACTCAGCACCCGGGCAACATCCCGCTTCATGGTATCGAGCATGCTCTCAAACAGGTTAAACGCCTCGCGCTTATATTCCTGCTTGGGGTTCTTCTGGGCGTAACCGCGCAGGTGAATGCCGCGACGCAGATGGTCCATGTTCGACAAATGCTCTTTCCACAAGGTATCGAGCACCTGCAGGAATACCTGCTTTTCGAACTTGCGCATGGCTTCAACACCGGCAATTTCTTCCTTGGCGCGGTACTCGGCCACAATCGCCTCGAGGATCTTCTGACGCAGGTTCTCCTCGTACAGCTTGTTGTCTTCTTCAAGCCATTTCTGCACCGGAAGGTCCACCGCCATCTCCGATTGCAGTTGCGCTTCCAGCCCGGCCACATCCCACTGCTCCGGCATGCTCTGGGGCGGAATGAACTCACTGATCAGGGCGTCGACCACATCGGCACGAATGGTATCCACCATCTCGGAAATATCGTTGGACGCCATCACTTCGTTACGCTGATCGTAGATCACCGTACGCTGGTCGTTGGCAACATCGTCATATTCCAGCAGGGTTTTCCGCATATCGAAGTTGCGGCCTTCCACCTTGCGCTGCGATTTCTCGATGGCATTGGAGACCATGCGGTGCTCGATGGCCTCGCCTTTCTTCATGCCCATGGCCTGCATCAGGTTCTTTACCCGCTCCGGGGCAAAGATCCGCATCAGGTTGTCTTCCAGTGACAGGAAGAAGCGGGAAGAACCTGGATCGCCCTGACGGCCGGCACGGCCCCGCAGCTGGTTGTCGATCCGGCGGGATTCGTGGCGCTCGGTGCCGATAATGTGCAGGCCACCGGCTTCCAGCACCTGAGTGTGACGCTCGGTCCACTCGGCCTTGATGCGGGCAACCTCTTCCTCAGACGGATTCTCGAGGCCCGCCACTTCGTGCTCCCAGTTACCCCCCAACATGATGTCGGTACCCCGACCCGCCATGTTGGTGGCAATAGTCACCGCACCGGGCCGGCCGGCCTGGGCAATGATCTGGGCTTCGGATTCGTGCTGCTTGGCGTTCAGGATCTTATGATCGATCCGGGCCTTTTTCAGCAGCATGGACAACAGCTCTGACGCCTCGATGGACGCCGTACCCACCAGTACCGGGCGACCTTCGGAGGTGACATCCTTGATTTCGTCGATAATGGCGTGGAATTTTTCTTCCTGGGTCAGGTACACCAGGTCGTTGTGGTCAATACGCTGGATCGGTTTGTTGGGCGGAATCACCACCACGTCCAGGCCATAGATCTGACGGAATTCGAAGGCTTCGGTATCAGCGGTACCGGTCATGCCCGCCAGCTTGTCGTAAAGGCGGAAGTAGTTCTGGAAGGTGGTAGACGCCAGGGTCTGGCTCTCGGCCTGAATCTTGAGGCCTTCTTTCGCTTCGATGGCCTGGTGCAGGCCCTCGCTCCAGCGGCGGCCCGGCATGGTCCGGCCGGTGTGCTCGTCAACAATCACAACCTGACCGCCCTGAACAATGTAGTCCACGTCTTTCTGGAACAGGTGGTGGGCGCGCAGCGCAGAATGCACGTGGTGCAGCAGGCTCAGGTTAGCCGCGGAGTACAGGCTTTCGCCTTCCTGCAGCAGGCCCTGGGCCAGCAGCAAGTCTTCCACTTTCTCATGGCCGGTTTCAGTCAGCTCAACCTGGCGGGACTTTTCATCAATGGTGAAATCGCCACTGGATTCACCGGCTTCGTCGACCTCGCCTTTCTCCAGGCCGGGCACCAGGGCGTTGACGGCCTGATACAACCTGGAGGAATCTTCCGCAGCCCCGGAGATAATCAGCGGGGTACGGGCTTCGTCGATCAGGATGGAGTCCACCTCATCCACGATGGCGTAATTCAGACCTCGCTGGACCTTGTCTTCAATACCGAAGGCCATGTTGTCGCGCAGGTAGTCGAACCCGAATTCGTTGTTGGTACCGTAGGTAATATCGGCCTGATAGGCCGCACGCTTCTGTTCTGGCGGCTGGCCGGCAACGACCACACCAATGGTCAGGCCGAGGAAGCGGTAAAGTTTACCCATCCACTCGGCATCACGGCTGGCCAGGTAGTCGTTTACGGTTACAACGTGCACGCCCTTGCCCGGCAGGGCGTTAAGGTACACCGCAGCAGTGGCCACCAGGGTTTTACCCTCACCGGTTTTCATTTCGGCGATGCGGCCTTCATGCAGAGTCATACCGCCGACCAGCTGCACATCGTAATGGCGCATACCCATCACCCGGCGACTGGCTTCCCGCACGGTAGCAAAGGCTTCAGGCAGCAACGCATCCAGCGCTTCGCCTTCTTCAAGACGGCGGCGGAACTCCGCTGTTTTACCTTGCAGCTCGGTATCGGACAAACCACCAAATTGCTCTTCAAGGTCATTGATGCGCAAAACCATCTTGCGCATGCGCTTGATCTCTCTGGCGTTTTTACTGCCGAACATCTTGGTTGCGAGCTTTGAGAACATAGACCACTGCTTCTTCAGTTAAACGGAGGAAGCCGGCATTCTAACCTTATTTGGTGACAGGACAAAAGGCAGGGTTCACGGGAATGGAATCAGCGGCTTGCCCGCTGGATATATTTAACAGGATCTTCGGTCTTGCCGTTGCGGATAACTTCGAAATGTACGTGGGGGCCAGTGGACCGGCCGGTGCTGCCCATCAGCGCAACTACCTGCCCTTTCTGAACCACATCGCCCAGTTTGACCTTAACGGTCTTGGCATGGGCATAGCGGGTTACCAGGCCGTCGCCATGATCCACTTCGACAAGGTTACCGTAGCCGTATCGCTCGCCGGCCCAGGTAACAACACCGCCCGCCACAGAGATAATGTCACTGCCTTCCTTGCCGGCGAGGTCAACCCCGCCGTGCCAGCGTCGCTTGCCGGTGAAGGGGTCTGAACGGTAGCCATATTTGGACGACAACCAGCCCCAGGTAATAGGCCGGCCCTGCACGTAAAGCTCATCTTCCAGTTTTTTCCGGGAAGACACTTTGTCGAGCAGGCGCAGCTGCTTTTCCCGGTCCTCCAACTGGCGCTCCAGCTGGAAAATCATATCGGTCAGCTCAGGGGTGCTGTAGGAGTCACCGGCCAGGCCCGGCTCTTCCGGGCCACCCACTGCCGGCGGCTGGTCAAAGTTGAATTCATCACTGGCAACCAGGCCGGATTCCATAAAGCGCTGGCCCAGCGCATCCAGCCGCAACAGGCGGCCCTGAATCTGGCCCAGCCTCAGGGTCAATGCATCGACCTGCTGCTGGACATCGTCCCGAACACGGGTAAGCTGGGCCTGCTGTTGCTCGAGTTTTGATTCCCAGGCGGCAACCAGCTCGGATTCTGTAGGCTGCTCGGCAGCCACCTTGGCGACTGCCACGCGGTAACCGGCCCAGCCTGCAGCAAGGATCAGGGCCAGGGCCAGGGCCAGCAGCCCGGCCACAACACCGCCATTCAACGCAATAGCCTTTGACTGGCCATGGCGTTTGCCAACGAAAATTACATTCATATCGTCATTCGGTGTCATCGAAGAGTCGCAACCTTAAATCCCTGTAGTGCTGCGACCCGGAAAAATTTCGAGCAGGTCTGCTATCCTTGCAACAACTACGTATTGAATGAACGTAGCGCCAGACAGACACACTCTCTCGGCACAATGTAAAACGAGAGCCATGCGGGCGCCACCAACAAAGCGTGCCGAAGTGTAACCAATCGTAAACAAAGTAGTCGAGACAAAAACTGTCAATGAATGCAAAAGACGATCAAAAAATGATCTTCCGCACAAACCGCGGGCCCGCTTCGGCTTCAACACTTAAAGAGCTGATGGCCCGTGCTGACCTGCACCTGCAGGCAGAACAACTGGTATTACAGGCCATTCCGGCAGAGCTTTCTGCCGGCACCCGTTTTGTCAGCTGTCAGGATGGTGAGCTGGTGCTGGCCACCGATAATGCCAGCAAGGCCACACGATTGCGGTTCCGCCAGCACGAAATCATGGAAGCACTGCGCGAAAACGAGCTATTCAGATTTGTCTGGAAGGTGCGGATCAAGGTAGTTCCGGGCAGGTACCACGCCCGCAAGAAAGCCGAAAAATTACCCCTGAGCAAAGAAAATGCCCGGCTCCTCAAAGAGGAAGCCGGGCACACGAAGGATAAAGCATTGCGCGAGGTTCTCGAAAAACTCGCCAGCCACGTGCGGGATTAAGGCGTCCGGCCTTAACCCACCGCGAGCACAGGTTTCATATAAGAGATAGGTGCAGCAGCTTCGTCATCGAAGGTCACCACTTCCCATGCGTCTTTTTCCGCCTTGAGCTTGCGCAGCAGCTTGTTGTTCAGGTCGTGACCTGATTTGATACCGCGGAACTCACCAATCAGGCTGTTGCCCAACAGGTAAAGGTCACCGATGGCATCCAGTACCTTGTGCTTGACGAACTCGTCGTCGTAGCGCAGACCGTCTTCGTTCAGGATCTTGTAGTCGTCAACCACGATGGCGTTGTCGACACTACCGCCGAGGGCCAGGTTCATGGCCCGCAGCTTCTCGATGTCCCGCATGAACCCGAATGTACGGGCACGGGAGACTTCCTTCACGAAAGACGTGCTGGAGAAATCTACCGTTGCAGTCTGGGCACGGCCCTTAAAGACCGGGTGGTCGAAGTCGATACCGAAGCTCACCTTGAAGCCTTCGAACGGCAGGAAGGTGGCCTTTTTACCGCCCTCTTCCACCGTCACTTCCCGCTTGATGCGGATGAAGCGCTTGGCGGCTTCCTGCTCGTCGATCCCGGCAGACTGCAGCAGGAAAACAAACGGGCCGGCGGAGCCGTCCATAATCGGCACTTCTGCCGCACTGAGCTCGACGTAGCAGTTGTCGATTCCGAGACCAGCCATGGCCGAGAGCAAATGCTCAACAGTCGCCACACGGACACCGTCTTTTACCAGCGTCGTGGACAGCATGGTCTCACCCACATTTTCCGCGCAAGCCCGGATCTCGACCATCGGGTCCAGATCGGTCCGGCGGAAAATGATACCTGTATCGACGGGCGCAGGCTTCAGCGTCAGGTATACCTTTTCCCCTGAGTGCAGCCCTACACCGGTCGCACGGATGGTGTTTTTGAGTGTCCGTTGTCTGATCATCGGTTCATTATTCCGTCACAAAAGTTCGATATTCTGGGCAAAAATCTGCCCGGAGAATACCAGAATTCAAGACTGAGCACCATTTAACCAGCATGACTTTACCTAAGTTTTGCAATAGTCATGGGCTATGGTTAATCAGCTCACGCTTGACCAGGGCTTTTGGTCCCTTTCTAAATATCAGGAACCGGACCCTCGTCACATTTGAGACAGATTATCAATCAGCCTGCCGGCGAAGGAATGCGGGAATATCGAGATAGTCCACACCCTGCTCTTCGCTTTCTTTGCTCTGGTCAAGCGCCACGTTGCCCTGGGTTACGGCACGACGACGCAGAACCGCCGGACGATCCAGCTGGTTATAGTCGGTCTTGCCATCCAGGGTACGAGTGTTGTCCACCACCTTGGTGGGCTTCTCACGCTCGCCGCCCAGACCGGTCGCAACCACGGTAACCTTCAGTTCATCGGTCATTTCCGGATCGATCACGGTACCCACAACCACAGTCGCGGAGTCAGACGCGAATTCGCGAACGATGTCGCCCACTTCCGAGAACTCGCCCAGGTTGAGGTCCATACCGGCGGTAATATTGACCAGAATACCCTTGGCACCCTGCAGGTTGATATCTTCCAGCAGCGGGCTGCGCACGGCCGCTTCAGCAGCTTCACGGGCACGGTTCTCGCCTGTGGCCCGGCCGGTACCCATCATCGCCATGCCCATTTCGGACATCACGGTTTTCACATCGGCAAAGTCGACGTTGATCATACCGTTGCGGGTAATCAGGTCGGCAATGCCCTGTACTGCGCCAAGCAGTACGTCGTTGGCGGAAGCAAAGGCGTCCAGCAGGCTGGTTTTCTTACCCATGACCGCCAGCAGCTTTTCGTTCGGAATGGTAATCAGGGAGTCAACGCTCTCTTCCAGTTCCTTCAGGCCGGATTCAGCCACGCTCATGCGCTTGCCGCCTTCGAACTGGAACGGCTTGGTGACCACGGCAACGGTCAGGATACCCAGTTCACGGGCAACCTCTGCCACGACCGGCGCAGCACCGGTACCGGTACCACCGCCCATACCTGCGGTGATAAACACCATGTCCGAGCCGCTCAGGGCCTCGGCAATGCGGTCACGGTCTTCCAGCGCAGACTGGCGACCGACTTCCGGGTTGGCGCCGGCACCCAGGCCCTTGGTGATGTTTCCACCGAGCTGGATGATCTGGCGGGCGTCCAGGTTTTTCAGGGCCTGGGCGTCTGTGTTGGCGCAGATAAATTCCACACCTTCAATGTCGCTGTTGAGCATGTGGCGAACAGCGTTACCGCCACCACCGCCAACACCGACAACCTTGATTACTGCGTTTTGCTGAACATTATCAACGAGTTCAAACATATCCCCTACTCCTTCGTGCGGTTTCCGACCTGTCCCGGCCGGCTATTTCGATCGTTTTTTGCTTTTCGAGAAACCTTCGTGCCTTACCCCCGGCCTACCGTCAGAAATGACCGGTAAACCAGGCTTTCATCCGCTCAACCAGTGAGGGTGCATCCTCACCCTTGAGCGCCGGCGCCCGGCCAAGATCCATTTGCCGGAAGCCATGGATCAGCAACCCCACGCCCGTGGCGTAGATCGGGTTGTTGACCACTTCCGTCATGCCGGAGACTTTCTGCGGACAGGCAAGCCTGACCGGCATGTGGAAGATTTCTTCGGCCAGTTCCACCACCCCTTCCATGGTGGAGGAACCGCCGGTAATCACGATGCCGGCCGGAACCAGGTCTTCAAACCCGGACCGGCGCAGCTCCGACTGAACCAGGGTGAACAGCTCCTCGTAACGGGGCTCCACCACTTCTGCCAGGGCCTGGCGGGACAGATCGCGGGGTGCGCGATCGCCCACACTGGGCACCTTGATGGTTTCGTCGGCGCCTGCGAGCTGGGTCAGCGCACAGGCATATTTGATCTTGATCTCTTCTGCGTTCTGGGTGGGCGTGCGCAGTGCCATGGCGATGTCGTTGGTCACCTGGTCGCCGGCGATGGGAATCACCGCGGTATGGCGAATGGCGCCGCCGGTAAACACCGCGATATCGGTGGTACCGCCACCGACATCCACCACGCATACACCCAGCTCTTTCTCGTCTTCGGTGAGAATGGCGTGGCTCGAGGCCAGCTGTTCCAGGATGATGTCGTCCACCTCCAGGCCGCAGCGCTCCACGCACTTTTCAATGTTCTGGGCGGCGTTCACGGCGCAGGTCACCAGGTGCACCTTGGCTTCGAGGCGCACGCCGGACATGCCCATGGGCTCCTTGATGCCTTCCTGGTTATCGATCACAAATTCCTGCGGCAGGATATGCAGGATTTTCTGATCCGCCGGAATGGCCACGGCCTGGGCAGCATCGATCACCCGGTCGATATCCGCCTGGGTCACTTCCCGGTCCCGGATGGCCACGATGCCGTGGGAATTCAGGCTCTTGATGTGGCTGCCGGCAATGCCGGCATACACCGAGTGAATCCGGCACCCCGCCATCAGCTCCGCTTCTTCCACGGCGCGCTGGATAGCCTGAACAGTGGTTTCGATATTCACCACCACACCACGCTTGAGGCCGCGGGACGGGTGGGAACCGATCCCCACTACTTCGATCGTTCCATCCATCTTGCGCTTGCCGACAATCGCAACCACCTTGGAGGTTCCGATATCCAGGCCGACAATCATGTTTTCCGTTTCAACCGATGACATGTGTTTCACCAAACCCCAGGTTCGTAATAATCGTTATCAGGATTTCGGTGCGGCCTCTGCCGCATCCGCTTTCCACTGCACCGCCACTCCGTTTGAGTAGCGGGCATCAACCCGGCTGACTTCCTCAACTCTTGAGGCCAGCCGGTTCTCGTAAACTGTTATAAAACGCTCAAATCGCTGCTCTACCTGGTCCCGCCCAAGCACCACTTCGATGCCGTTGGCCAGGGTAAGGGTCCAGGCACCCCGTTGTTCAAGGGTCAGGCCGGCAAATCCCAGCCCGTACCCCAGTAATTGCTCGCTCATGTTGCGGGCCATGTCGATGACGTCTCGCACCCGCTCGTCAGGGCCTGCCAGCCGGGGCAGCTTGCCCGCAACTTCCGGATTGGCCGGGGCAAACAATTCCCCTGCGCGGCTGACCAGTCGGCCATCTGTCCAGTAGGCCAGTGGCTTTTTCTCCCGGATGTCGATTTCCAGGCGGCCGGGCCAGACCCGCTTCACCGCCGCCGATGCCACCCAGGGCCGGCGTTCCAGCTCGGCTTTGATGTCGGCCAGGTCGGTGGCAAAGTAGCTCTTGCCAATCCAGCCACTGGCGGCCCGCTCAACGTCTACCGGGTTGTCGCCAACAAAGTTTCCCCGCACATCGATGGCCAGGATCTGCTGGTCCATGGCACTCAGCAGCCGGTCAGTGCCCCAGGGCACCATGGCCGCAAGCAGCACGACCAAGGCTCCCACCCCAACCTGCAGCCAGGGCACGGAGGCCAGAATAGCCTTCAACACACCAAACCGGTCCCGCTCCGGGCCTACGGAGGTTGCCCCCCGTCGCCGGGGCGGCTCGGGCGGTACTGCCCGGCTCCGGATCAGCAGTGTTTCAAGCATTCGCAGCCTCCGGTAAGGTATCTTTCAGAATCCGCACCACCAGTTCTTCAAAGCTGATACCGGCGGCCCTGGCCGCCATCGGCACCAGGCTGTGGTCAGTCATGCCCGGTACCGTATTCACTTCCAGCAGCCAGAACTCGCCATCGGCATCCTGCATGATGTCGACCCGGCCCCAGGTGCGGCAGCCCAGAACCCTGAAGGCATCCAGGGCCAGGTGCTGCAGTCGCAGCTCATCATCCGGCGCCAACCCACAGGGAATCCGGTAGCGGGTATCATCAGCCAGGTACTTGGCGTCGTAATCGTAGAAATCGTGATCGGTGCTCAGGCCGATGGCCGGCAGCGCCCTGTCCTGCAGCAGACTGACGGTGAATTCCGGACCTTCGATCCATTTTTCCACCAGCACCAGGTCATCCATGGCGGCGGCCGCTTCATAGGCTTCTGCCAGTTCGCTGGCGCTGCGCACCTTGCGGATACCGATGCTGGAACCTTCGTGGGCCGGTTTCACGCTCAGCGGTGTGCCCAGCGCAGCCACGATGGCCTCGGCCTCATTGGCCGACTTCATGGCACGGAAGGCCGGTGTGGGCAGCCCGCAGCCTTCGAATACGTACTTGGTGCGCAGCTTGTCCATGGCCAGTGACGAAGCCATCACCTCACTGCCGGTGTAGGGAATGCCAGCTTGGCCGAGGATGGCCTGCAGGGTTCCGTCTTCACCGCCGCGACCGTGCAGGGCAATGAACACACGGTCAAACTCGGGGTTCTCGACGGCGCCCAACAGGCAGCCACGGATATCCATGCCGAACGCATCCACGCCGGCAGACTGCAGGGCCGACAGCACCGCCTGGCCGCTTTTGAGCGACACCTCACGCTCGGCTGAATCCCCGCCCATAAATACCGCCACCCGGCCCAGGGCTTTGACCAGTCCGGGCGATGCCTGATACGGCTGCGCGTCGGTATGTGTCAGATCACTCACTTGCTGCTACTCCTGCTGCGGCCAGTCTCGCCGCGACTCCGCCAATGTCTCCTGCACCCTGGGTAATCAGCAGGTCGCCATCCTGCAACAGGTTAGTCAGGAGACTTTCAATTTCATGGTTGTCTTCTACAAACACCGGCTCTACCTTGCCCCGCTGCCGGATGCTGCGACACAGGGCGCGCCCATCAGCCCCGGGGATAGCCGGCTCGCCGGCCGAATACACGTCCATCAACAGCAGGCCGTCTACTTCCGCCAGCACCCGGACAAAGTCTTCATACAGGTCCCGGGTGCGGGTAAACCGGTGCGGCTGATACAGCATCACGATGCGACGTCCCGGCCAGGCACCACGGGCTGCGCGGATAACCGCTTCCACCTCGGTGGGGTGATGGCCGTAATCATCCACCAGCGTCACCGAGCCATTCGGAATCTGGTACTCGCCATACACCTGGAACCGACGGCCAACACCGGCAAAACCCGCCAGGCCGCGGCAGATGGCCTGGTCATCGACACCCTCGTCAGTCGCCACAGCTATGGTTGCCAGCGCGTTCAGAACGTTGTGGCGGCCCGGCATTTTCAGCTCCACGGACAGGTCCGGCCGGCCAGCAGGGCGGCGCACCACAAAGCGTGTTTTCAGGCCGTCCGAGGTAATCTGCTCGGCACGGTAGTCGGCTTCCGGGTTATCAATGCCGTAGGTAATGATGGCGCGGGAAATGCGGGGGATGATTTCCTGCACATAGGCATCGTCTACACACATCACCGCCACGCCGTAGAAAGGCAGGTTGTGCAGGAAGTCGACGAAGGTCTGCTTCAGCTTCTCGACATCGCCGCCATAGGTGTCCATGTGGTCTGCTTCGATGTTGGTGACCACGGAAATAACCGGCGTGAGATGCAGGAACGACGCATCGCTCTCATCGGCTTCTGCCACCAGATAGCGGGAACCGCCCAGCTGGGCATTGGTACCGGCGCTGTTGAGCTTACCGCCGATGACGAAGGTGGGGTCCAGGCCGGCCTCACCCAGTACTGAGGCGATCAGGCTGGTGGTTGTGGTCTTGCCGTGGGTGCCGGCGACCGCAATACCATGGCGATAGCGCATGATCTCTGCCAGCATTTCTGCCCGGGGCACAATCGGCACACGCCGGCTGCGGGCCGCCGTCACTTCCGGGTTTTCACTGCCTACGGCAGTGGAGACCACCACCACATCGGCCCTGGCGCTGTTCTCGGCCCGGTGACCAATCTGCACCTCAATTCCCATCGCCCGGAGGCGTTCGGTAACGGCACTTTCCTTCAGGTCCGAACCAGACACGCTGTAGCCCTGGTTCTTCAGTACCTCGGCAATACCGCTCATGCCGGCACCACCAATACCAACAAAGTGGATGCAGTGGATCCTGCGCATTTCGGGCACCTGGTACACCAGTGGCGGATTGTTTGCATCAGCCATTGGCGGCCTCCAGACAGTAATTCACGACTCTCTCCGTTGCATCGGGACGGGCCAGCGAGCGTGCGGCCTGCGCCATTCCGAGCAGTTTTTCGCGGTCACCGGCCAACCCTTTCAGGGTGTCGGCCAGTGCCTCGGGGTTAATTTTTGACTGCGGTACCAGGATGGCGGCTCCAGCCTTTACCATATGCTGGCCGTTACGGGTCTGGTGATCATCCACAGCGTGCGGAAAGGGCACCAGAATGGCACCCACGCCGGCGGCACAAAGCTCCGATACCGTCAGCGCACCGGCCCGGCAAACTACCAGGTCAGCCCAGGCGTAGGCTTCCGCCATGTCGGCAATAAACGGCTCGATGCTGGCCTTAACACCGGCGGCTTCGTAGGCCTGTTGCGCGGCTTCCAGGTTCTTTTCACCACATTGGTGCCGCACTTGCGGCCGCTGCGCTTCCGGCAACAGGGCCAATGCCTGGGGCAGCTGCAGGTTGAACACCTGGGCACCCAGGCTGCCACCCACTACCAGGATCCGTGCCGGCCCGGTACGGCCGGCAAAGCGCTCCGCCGGCTCAGGCAGGGCAGCTACATCCTTGCGTACCGGGTTGCCGGTGCAGCGGGTAATTACCTTGTCACCGAAGGCACCGGGGAAAGCTTCCAGTACGGTTTTCGCAAATCGTGTCAGCCAGCGGTTGGTCATGCCGGCAATGGCGTTCTGTTCATGCACCACCAGCGGCCGCCGCTGCATCCAGGCCGCCACGCCGCCGGGGCCGGTCACAAATCCGCCCATGCCCACCACGCAATCCGGGTTGATCCGGCGCAGCAGAGTCCAGGCTTCACCCAGCGCCCGCATCAGGCGGAACGGTGCCAGCAGCAGAGTCAGCTTGCCCTTGCCCCGCAAACCGGAGATGTGAATGGTCGACAACGGAATATCGGTACCGCCCACCAGTCGCTCTTCCATGCCGCCCTTGGCGCCCAGCCAGTACACTTCGTGGCCGCGCTCCTGCAGCGCCCGGGCCGTTGCCAGCGCCGGAAACACGTGGCCGCCCGTACCCCCTGCCATCATCAGAAAACGACGAGGTTCAGTCATACACAGCACCCCCCCGTACTTTCTTTGTCTGTTTCTCTGTCGTCATACGAACGCGATCCAGCCGCTCCATTTCCACCCGCACCAGCACGCCGATGGCGACACAGGTAACCAACAGGCTTGAACCGCCATAGCTGACCAGAGGCAGGGTCAGACCCTTGGTGGGCAGCAGGCCGGTGGCTACCGCCATGTTGATGCCTGCCTGCAAGCCAATCAGCAGCGTCAGGCCATAACCGAAACAGGCCCCGAACGGCATGCCGGCTTTTTCTGCCCGGCGGGCAATCACAAATCCGCTCACCACCAGGGCGGTAAACAGACCGAGCACAATCAACGCACCAACCAGCCCGAACTCCTCGGCAATAATCGAGAAGATAAAATCCGTGTGGGCCTCGGGCAGGAAAAACAGCTTTTGCACCGAATTTCCCAGACCAACGCCAAACCACTCGCCGCGCCCGAAGGCAATCAGCGACTGGGTAAGCTGATAGCCTGTATCAAACTGATCCTTCCACGGGTCCAGGTAGCTCACCACCCGCTTCAGGCGGTATGGCTGGGTAACCACCAGAATGGTTCCCAGCACGGCCAGAATGGCAATCAGCGGTGCGAAGCGGGTCAGCCGCACACCACTGAGAAAAATCATGCCCGCCGCAGCGGTGACCAGCACCACCGTGGCACCAAAGTCCGGCTGGATAACCAGCAGCACAGAGGCCAGCCCCAGCACCACCAGCGGTTTCAGGAAACCCGGCCAGGTGTTCAGCAGTTCGTCCCGACGACGCACCGCGTAGCCCGCCAGATAGGCGATCAGGCAAAGCTTGGCGACTTCCGACACCTGAACGTTGAACACCAGCATCGGGATCCAGCGGGTAGAACCGTTAACCGTACGGCCCAACGGCGTCAGCACCAGCACCAGCACGGCCAGGCCAATACCCAGCATCAGCCAGCCACTGCGCTCCCACCAGCTCACCGGTACATTCACCGCGATCAGAGCGGTGACACAACCCATAGCGGCGTACAGCAGCTGACGAATTACATAGTGATAGCTGTTGCCCAAAGTGGCTTCAGCCATATCCATAGAGGCCGAGGAGATCATCACCACCCCGACCACCAGCAAGGCAACGGCAGACACCACCAGTACAGGCAACGGCTGCAGCTGCGCGCTCCAGGCCCGGGTGTTTGGTAACGCCATGCCCGCCTGCATCACAGTGCCTCCACCAGGGTGCGGAACTGATCACCCCGATCGTTGTAATCCCGGAACATGTCCAGGCTGGCGCAGGCCGGGGACAACAACACCCGGTCGCCCTCGTGAGCCAGTTCGCGGGCATCGGCAACCGCAGACGCCAGGCTGTCGGCCATCACCACTACCGTATCGTCCGGCAACACGCCGGCAATAGCGTGGGCATCACGACCAATCAGCACAACCGCCCGGCAATGTTTTGCCACCGGGGTCGCCAGTGGGGAAAAATCGGCACCCTTGCCATCTCCGCCAGCAATCAGCACCACCTTGCCCTGCTCCGGTGCCAGGCTCGCAATGGCAGCGACAGTGGCCCCCACGTTGGTGCCCTTGGAGTCGTTGACGTAATCCACGCCACCGAGCTGCCGGATAAACTCACAGCGATGAGGCAGGCCACGGAACTCACGGGCAACCTGCAACATGGGTTCCATCGGCAGGCCCCCAGCATGGCCTAATGCCAGCGCAGCCATCACATTGCTGAGGTTGTGCTGCCCGATCAGGTTCAGCTCGCTGGCCAGCACCAGGTTGTCGAAGCCGAAAGTAATCCAGGTGCCCCGCTCGTCGTCCCGGGTGCTGAAGGTGTCAGGATTCACCCGGTTAAAGCCGAAGCACACAAACTTCAGGTTGTCCCTGGCCATGGGCGTGCTCAGGGCATCATCCAGGTTCACGATGGCGTTTCGGCAGCCGCGGTAGATGCGCTGCTTGGCCTGGAAATAGGCCATCTTGTCCGCGTAGCGGTCCATATGATCGTCACTGACGTTCAGTACCGTGGCCACCAGGGCATTCAGTTCGGCCGTGGTTTCCAGTTGGAAACTGGACAGCTCCAGCACGTAGAGGTCGGCACCCTGACCCAGCAGGTCCAGGGCCGGCGTTCCGATATTACCGCCCACCTGCACCTTGCGGCCGGCCGCCCTGGCCATTTCGCCCACCAGGGTGGTCACCGTGGTTTTGCCGTTAGAACCGGTGATGGCGATGATCGGCGCGTCTGCGGCTTCGGCAAACAGGTCAATATCGCCACGGATCACCGCGCCCTTCTGTGCGGCACCGGCAATCGCAGGGTCAGCAATGCTGATGCCCGGGCTGACCACCAGCTCGTTAAAGCGGGCAAACAGGCCTGCATCGAAGTCGCCCAGGTACACTGGCACATCCGGCCAGCCGGCCTTCAGCTCATCCAGCCCCGGAGGGTTCTGCCGGCTGTCAGCCACGGCTATGTCCCTACCCGTTCCAGACAGATAGCGCACGCAGGAGAGCCCGGTTTTCCCGAGCCCTACTACCAATGTGCGACGATCCGAAACAATGACACTCATAGCCGTAGTGATTTCCTATCGGATTTTCAGACTGGCCAGGCCAATCAGGACCAGAACCACAGTAATGACCCAGAAGCGCACGATTACCCGTGGCTCGGGCCAGCCCTTAAGTTCGAAATGGTGGTGCAAAGGCGCCATGCGGAAAATCCGGCGACCGGTCAGGCGGAACGAGGCCACCTGCAGGATGACCGAGATGGTTTCCATCACGAACACACCACCCATGATGAACAGTACGATTTCCTGGCGGACAATCACGGCCACCACGCCCAGCGCGGCACCCAGGGCCAGCGCGCCCACATCGCCCATAAACACCTGGGCCGGGTAGGTGTTGAACCAGAGGAAGCCCAGACCGGCCCCCACCAGGGCACAACAGAACACAATCAGCTCGCCGGCCCCCGGCAGATGCGGAATCAGCAGGTAGTTGGCAAACTGGGCATGGCCGGACACATAGGCAAAGATCGCCAGGGCGCTGGCCACCATGACGGTTGGCATAATGGCCAGGCCATCGAGACCGTCAGTCAGGTTGACCGCATTACTGCTGCCCACAATCACGAAGTAGGTCAGCAGGATGAACATCACCGGCCCCAGAGTAATGGACACATTCTTCAGGAACGGCAGGTACAAGGAGGTTTCCTGGGGCAACGAGGCGCTGAAATACAACCCCACGGCAGCCCCTGCGCCAATGATGGATTGCCAGAAATACTTCCACCGGCCCGGCAGGCCCCGGGGGTTGCGCTCCACCACCTTGCGGTAATCATCAACCCAGCCCACAGCACCGAACAGCAGGGTAACCAGCAGCACAATCCAGACATAGCGGTTGCTCAAGTCTGCCCACAGCAGGGTGGAAATAGCGATGGCCACCAGAATCAGGGCGCCGCCCATGGTGGGAGTGCCGGCCTTGCTCAGGTGCGTTTGCGGGCCGTCATCACGCACCGCCTGACCAATCTGGTACTGGCTGAGCTTGCGGATCATCACCGGGCCAATCAGCAGCGAGATCAGCAGCGCCGTCAGCACACCCAGAATGGCGCGCAGGGTCAGGTACTGAAACACTGTCAGTGATGAAAAATATTGGGATAGTATCTCTGTCAGCCAGAGCAGCATGTGTTTGTCACCTTTTTCTGAATTCCCTCCACCACACGATCCATGGCGGAACTGCGAGAACCTTTCACCAGCACAGTGGTATTTCCCTGCCGGCCATTCAGAATGACCTCCATCGCCTGTTCATGGCTCTGGACCTGCTCGGCATTTGTTCCGAAACCCCGGGCGTAGCCTTCGCTACCGGCACCGACCGCCAGCAAGCGTTCGATACCCTTTGCCCGGGCGTGGGCACCTACTTCCTGATGCAGTGCCTCTGCGTCTGCACCCAGCTCCGCCATGGCCCCAAATACCGCCATACGGGTACCCGGACAGGCTGCCAGCACATCCAGCGCTGCTTTCATCGACGCCGGGTTGGCGTTATAGCTGTCGTCGATGACGGTAAAATCATCGGCCAGTTTCAGTACCTGCAACCGGCCCTTCACAGCCTGCACGCCGCTGAGGCCAGCAACCAGCTGTTCGTCTGTTGCTCCCAGCTCCCGACAGGCCGCCAGTGCCAGCAGTGCATTGGTAATGTTGTGCTCGCCCGGCAGCGGCAGCACCAGGCTGCACCGCCAGCCGTCAGGGCCGTCAATATCCAGCACCTGGGACTGGTCTGCGTTGGTGCTTGCCGCCGCCCGGTAATCGGCCTGCGGATGATTCATTCGGGACACGCTCACAACCCGCTTCGACCCGGCTCGCTGCCGCCACTGATCAAACGCCGGGTCATCACGGTTCAGCACGACGGTACCGTCGGCGGCCACGCCATCAATAATCTCGCCCTTGGCCCGCACAATGTTCTGGTAGCTGCCGAAGCCTTCCAGGTGGGCCTGTCCGGCGTTAGTCAGAATGACCACCTGCGGGTGAACAATGTTCACCGTGTGCTCAATCTCACCCAGACCGCTGGCGCCCAGTTCAATGGCACCATACCGGTGCACTGGTTCCAGGCGAAACAGGGTCAGGGGTACCCCGATGTGGTTGTTCAGATTGCCCTCTGTCGCCAGGGTCGGGCCCATCAGCGCCAGAATGGAAGACGTCATCTGCCGTACGGTGGTTTTGCCGCTGCTGCCGGTAATGGCTACAAATCGGGCCTGGCTTTCGTTGCGATTCGCCTCGGCAAGGTCCGCCAGCGCTTTTACGGTGTCGGCCACCACCAGTTGTGGCACAGCTACTGACTCATCCGCAGCATCCACCACAGCGGCCACGGCACCCGAAGCACGGGCCTGTTCCAGAAACCGGTGGCCATCAAAGCGGTCACCGCGCAGGGCCACAAATAACTGGCCCGGCTGCACAGCCCGGGTGTCAGTAGACACGCCGTTAAACCTGACAGCGCTGGCGTCTACCGGCGCGCAGGCCAGTTCGGCCTGCAGCCAGTCTTTGGCTTGCGCCAGCGAAAAGGCGCGCATCATGCCACACCTCCATTCAGGTTCAAGTGGTGGCGAACCTGTTCGGCATCACTGAATGGCAGCTTCTGGCCGGCCACTTCCTGATAGGCTTCATGACCTTTGCCGGCCACCAGCACGAGGTCGTCCGGGCCAGCCATGGCAATGGCTTCGGCGATAGCGACAGCACGGTCATGAACAACCTGGTACGAGGCAGTGGCAGAGAACCCCTGCACAATATCGTTAGCGATTTTTGCCGGATCTTCCGAGCGCGGATTGTCGTCGGTCACGATCACCACATCTGCCCGCTTCTCGGCTTCAGCAGCCATCTCGGGGCGTTTGCCGGCGTCCCTGTCGCCACCGCAGCCGAACACACAGATCAGCTTGCCGGCGGCATGGGGGCGCAGGGCTGCCAGTGCATTCGCCAGGGCATCGGGAGTGTGGGCATAGTCCACGACCACATGCTTGCCGTCCGCGCCGGTAAAACGCTCCAGCCGGCCCGGCGGCGGCGTCAGATGTGAGCAGGCCTCCACCGCCCGGTCCAGCGGAACACCGAGGGTCAAGACTGTGGCCAACGCGGCCAGAACGTTGCTGGCATTGAAGCTGCCAAGCAGCGGCACCCGCAGTTCGAATTCACCCCACTGACCGTCAATCACAGCGCGGAAGCCGGAGACCCGGGCATCGAACTCTTTAAGCCACAACTCGGTTTGCGCTTCGTGCAGGCTGTAGCGGACGCGATCACACAGACCGTCCAGCTGGCCGTATAGCTGGCGCCCAAACGGGTCGTCGAAATTGATCACCGCGAAGTGCAATTCCTCACGCTGGAACAATTTGGCTTTGGCCTCGCCGTAGGCCTCCATGCTGCCGTGGTAATCCAGGTGATCCCGGGTGAGGTTGGTAAACACGGCCCCGGTCATGGTCAGCTTGTCGATCCGGCCCTGATCCAGCGCATGGGAAGACACTTCCATCACCGCAGCCCTGCCGCCATCGGCCCGGATGCGATGCAGCACCTTATTCACCTGCACCACATCCGGCGTAGTGTGGGTGGCCAGTTGCAGATTGCCAGGCATGCCATAGCCCAGTGTGCCCAGCACACCGCAGGGCGTGCCGGTATCTTTCAGCAGTTGGGCAATGTACTGGGTCACCGAGGTTTTGCCGTTAGTCCCGGTTACGCCGATAACACGCAGATGCCGGGACGGGTGCTCAAAAAACCGGGTGGCAATGCGCCCCAACTGAGCCCGCAGGCCCACGATTGGTACAATCAGTGCCCCGTAGCGCTCATGACACTCCCGGTGCTGTTCGGCTTCGAGCAACACAGCTGTCGCGCCGGCGGTAATGGCCGCGTCGACATACTGGTCAGCCGCTGTTGCAGCACCGGCAAGTGCTATGAAAGCATCGCCGGGCCGAACAGACCGGCTATCCGTCTGCAATCCGTGAATGGTGACATCGAATACCGATGGCACGTCCACAATCCCCTGAAGCAGGGTGCTGATTGAGGTGATACACATGGCGTTAACCTCTCCCCCCGGATGTCGGCGCCTTGGCGCCGGACACTTCCAGTTCCGGCTTCACATTCAGCAGCCGCAATGCGTCTCCCATCACCCGGGCGAATACAGGGGCAGCAACCTCACCACCGTAGTATTCACCGGACTGGGGCGCATCAACGGCCACAACCGTTACGATTTTCGGATCATCAATTGGCGCCATACCGGCAAAAATGGCCTTGTACTGACTTTCTTCATAGCCCTGGGCGCCAACCAGGTGCACGGTCCCGGTCTTGCCACCGGCAGCATAAAGTCCTGGCTGGGCCCGACCACCGGTGCCCTTGGCAACGGCGTCACGCAGCATGTTTCGCACCGCAAGTGTCACGTCTTCTGACAGCACCCGATGGCCTTCCGGCGCCCGCTCCTGCTTCAACAGGGTGACCGGATACCGGATACCGCCATTGGCCAGCACCATATAGGCCTGGGCCAACTGCAACGCATTCACACTCAGGCCATAACCGTAAGACAGCGTGGCCTCTTCCACCGGACGCCATTTCGGGCGCGCCGGCAAAACACCGACGGCCTCACCGGGAAAGCCAATACCTGTGGCCTGGCCAATACCCAACCGGGCATACAGGTTTCTCAGCACATCGCCGCCCAGATCGGTGGCGATATCACTCACACCCACGTTGCTGGACTTGATAATGATATCGTTAAGGCTTAAGGCGCCGTAGTCACGGAAATCGCGAATCGTGAAACGGCCGAAGCGCCGGAACCCGGGCGACGTATTAATAATGGTCTCTGGCCGGTATTCTCCAGATTCCAGGGCTGCCGCAACGGTGATCGGCTTCATGGTGGAACCCGGCTCAAACAAGTCGGTAATGGCCTTGTTGCGCAAATTCGCCGGGTCCAGCTGAGAGCGATCGTTCGGGTTATAGGAACCCTGATTGACCATTGCCAGCACCTCACCGGTATTCGCATCCAGCATGACCAGCGTGCCGCCGCGCGCGTTGTGGGCACTGACGACAGCTTTAAGCTCCCGGTAGGCCAGGTACTGCAAGCGCAGATCAATGCTCAGCTCCATGTCCTTGCCGGGCCGGGCATCACGAATAAGCATAAGGTCTTTGATAACCCGGCCGCGGTTGTCTTTCAGCACCCGCTTCTGGCCGTGCTCGCCCGACAACCACTGGTTGTAAGCCAGCTCGATCCCTTCCTGGCCCTGCTCGTCAATGTTGGTAAAGCCAACAATGTGTGCGGTCACCTCCCCTGCGGGGTAATAACGCCGGTACTCCTGCCGGGCGTAGATACCACCAACCCCAAGCGCCAGCGCTTCTCTGGCCATAGACGGCTGAACTTTGCGACGCAGATAGATAAACTCACGGCCGGCATAATCCCTCAGACGCTTGCGCAAAGCCCCTTCAGATAACTCAAGCGTGCGCGCCAGAACCGCCAGGGCAGGATCTTCCGGATCGATTTCAGAGGGGTTCGCCCATACGGTTTGCACCGGCGTACTGACCGCCAGCGGCTCTCCATGCCGATCGGCCACAACACCGCGATGGGCATCAACAGATTCCACCCGGATGGTGCGCACATCGCCCTGCTTACGCAGGAATTCGTTGTCCACCACCTGCAGGTCGACCAGGCGCCAGCTGATACCGGCCATAACCAGCAGGAAAACGCCCAGCACAACACCAAAGCGCCAGGCCTGAAGGCCTGTCAGCGCCCGCTGTTTCCAGCTTGTTGCCTGCTTTTCCTGACTGGACAAATCAGCCACCCCAAGTGGTTGTTATTGACTTTTATTTGGCTGCTGCGGAAGACATCAACGGCACCAGAACAATGTCCTGGCGGTCGGGTACCACCATGCTGAAACGCTGGGCTGCCAGCTTTTCAACCCGGGCGTGATTACTCAGTGCGCTCTGCTCCAGCAACAACTGACTCCACTCCCGCTGATAGGCATCCCGCTGACCCTGTAAACCGGACAGGGTGTTGAACAGGTCCCGGTTCTTGTGGGCACTGACAACCACGCCAATAGCGGAAGCCGTCAATACCAGAACCAGGGCGAGCGTAATCACCACTCGCGGTTCCCGGGTAACTTCAAATACCTGCCGCGACAAACGGCCAGCGGTGGCCAAGCCACCGCGTACCCGCTCCCGGCTGATCCGGGCTGTTTTCGTTGGTTGTTCGATCGCTACCGCACCCATGGCGTTGCGCTCCCTTTCAGATCCGTTGAATTGTCCGCCCGCTCAAGGACCCGCATCACTGCACTGCGCGCCCGGACGTTTTCAGTAATTTCCTGCTCATTAGCCTTACTGGCCTTACCGATCAGGCGATACCCTGTCTGCTGCTGCTCGGCAGTAACCGGCACCCCCCTGGGGATCTTTGGCCCCTTGGCGAGATCCCGCATGAAACGTTTTACCAGCCGGTCTTCCAGCGAATGGAAGCTGATCACCACCAGGCGACCGCCCGGGGCCAACCGCTCAACGGCTGCCTTCAACCCCACTTCCAGATCTTCCAGCTCCCGGTTGATAAAGATCCGAATTGCCTGAAAGGTGCGGGTGGCCGGATGCTTGTGCTTTTCTTTCTTGGGCACAGCTTCTGCCACCAGCTCGGCCAGCTGGCGCGTGGTTTCGATCGCCTCTTCCTGACGACGGGCTACAACCAGCCGGGCAATACGACGGGAAAAACGCTCCTCACCGTAGCGCCAGATCACGTCTGCAATGTCTTTTTCGTCAGCGCTCGCCAGCCACTGGGCTGCGCTTGGTTCCTGCTGCGGGTTCATGCGCATATCCAGCGGACCGTCGCGCATAAATGAAAAGCCGCGACTGGCGTCGTCCAGCTGGGGTGACGACACGCCCAGATCCATCAAAACGCCGTTCACCCGAGGCCACTCTTTACTGGCCAGGGCCTGGTCGAGCTGGGCAAAGGAACCGTGAAACCAGGAGAACCGGGCATCATCGGCCGCCAGCTGTTCGGCCACACGAATCGCTTCCGGATCTTTATCAATACCCAGCAACTGGCCAGACTCACCCAGCTGCCCGAGAATCAGCCGGCTGTGACCACCACGACCAAAGGTTGCATCCACATAGCAACCGGCCGGATCGTTTATCAGGTAATCCACAGCCTCATCGAGCAGCACCGAGCGGTGTTTGAAGCCTGCCTCCTGCTGAGTTGCATCGGTCATAGCGACAAAGCCTCCATCTCCGGGGGCATATCATCATCACCGGAAGACTCGTCGAGCCAGGCGAACCAGCGCTCTTCACTCCAGAGTTCAAACTTCTTACCCTGCCCGATCAGCATCAGCTTTTTCTCCAGATGCGCGTAACTTCTGAGGGTTGGCGGCACAAGGATGCGGCCCGCTCCATCCAGCTCCATGGGCGCCGCATTACCCAGAATCAGGCGCTGGAGCCGCCGAGCGGCTTTATTCATGTTCGGCAGGGCTTCGATTTTCGGACGCAACTGCTCCCACTCGGGCTCCGGATACAGCAGCAAACAGCGCTCTTCGTCAGCATTGGCAGTCAGCACAATACGGCCACCACAAAGCTGCGCAAGCTCTTCGCGCAGCTTTGTCGGGATCGCCAAGCGTCCCTTCGCGTCCATATTGATGGCATGACTGCCAAGAAAGTTGCTCATTTATGCTGAATCCAAGGGTGCTATTTCCACAAAAAACCACCGTAAACCACTTTTTCCCACTTCCGCACACTATAGAAACACGCAATACACAATGCAAGCACCGCTAACAGCGCCACACTATGAAAACTCCCTTTAATGACAATGAGTTACAGGTCGAAAAGTTACGAAGAAGTTAAAAAGAGGTAAAGAAAAGGAGGAAAAACAAGCACCTGCAAATAACTCTGAAGACCAAACTTCAGGTTTAAGATTTTTTGGCTATAAAGGCCATTCTGTGAGATTGATGAACATCACATTTGGGAAGGGGAAAAAGCGAGCTCGCCGATAAGCCGGGTTCTGTCGTGGACAGTCATTCATCTAGGGCCTGCGTCACCACAGGCCTCAAGCAACCTACCCGAATCCAGCGCGGGCCACGCCAACGGATTCCTATTTGGTCTTGCTCCAGGTGGGGTTTACCATCGCCGTGGACTGTTGCCAGCCACGCGGTGCGCTCTTACCGCACCATTTCACCCTTACCGGCACCCGAAGGCGCTTAGGCGGTTTACTTTCTGTTGCACTTTCCGTCGGCTCGCGCCGCCCAGGCGTTACCTGGCACCTTGCCCTGCGGAGCCCGGACTTTCCTCCCCCGGTAAAACCGGCGGCGACTGTCTGGCGAGCTCGGCGCTGACAATACCCGTGCCGGCACCGCCATGCAAGGCTTTAATCAGGTTTCAGCGCCAGTGCTCGCTGGTAAAGCTCATTCTTGCCCAGCCCGGTCAACTCCGACGCAATCTTCGCCACCTTCTTTACCGGCAACTCGGCAATCAGCAGCTCCAGCAACTTGTCGGTATCCACCGAAGAGCCAGCATCCTCCGGGCCGGCATCAGCCCCGCGCACCATCACCACAAACTCGCCCTTCGCCCCGTGGGCGTCGGCCTGAAGTTCACCCAGCACGGTTTCCGCACTGCCGGAGTAGAAGGTTTCGAAGGTCTTGGTCAGCTCCCGCCCAAGCACGCACTCCCGACCGGCACCAAACACCTCGACCATATCCTGCATCAGGTCGGAAATCCGGTGGGGGGACTCATAGAACACCAGCGTGGCCGGCTCCTTTCGCAGCTGCTCCAACGCTGCCTGGCGCCCGGACCGCTTGGCGGGCAGAAACCCGGCAAACAGGAACCGGTCTGTCGGCAAACCGGCGGCCGACAAGCCGGCAATCAGAGCGCAAGGCCCCGGAATGGGCGTTACACGGTAGCCGGCGGCGCGGGCTTCCCGAACCACCACATAGCCGGGGTCGGAAATCAGCGGCGTCCCGGCATCGGAAATCAAGGCCACTTTCTGGCCCTGCCCCAGTACCTCGAGCACCCTCTCCACGCGGCCACGCTCATTGTGATCATGCAGCGCCATCATTGGCCTGCTGATACCCAGGTGCTGAAGCAATCGCCCACTGTGCCGGGTGTCCTCGGCCGCCACCAGGTCTGCACTTGCCAGCACCTGCCGGGCCCGTTCAGAGAGATCATCAAGGTTACCGATAGGCGTAGCGACAATAGAAAGCACGCCACCGGAATGATCGGGCGAACGCTCTGAACTGGACATAGAAAACTCCGTTAAAGGGGCAACAACTGCCGGGACACCGGCCCGATGACAGTCACGTCATGTGAATTATGCCGGGAGCTGGTAAACTTGCCACCGAAACAGCGGCATCACAAGCCCATTAATCCGGAGACGACCGAGCCTGCCATGATCAGACACTGCAGCCACAAACCGGCTTTCGCCCTGCTAGCCCTCATTCTGCTACTGACCGGCGGTTGCGCCACCGTCAATCTCGACAGCCACATTGCCGAATCCCCGGAACAGGCGCTTGCCATGGCGAGCGATGAAAGCAACCAGATGGTTGCCCAGCGCTACTTGCTGAGAATCGCCAGCCGCTACCAGAACAGCGGCAACCATGAAGACGCCCGCCTTCTGCTACGCAGTGAACAGATGGCCAATCCGGTTCCGGAACTGGAAAACCAGTACCGGCTGCAGGCCATGGCCAGCGCCCTGGAACTGGAAGATACCGACTGGGCCGCCGAACTGACAGCCAACAGCAAGGCCGATGACTTCCTGGGCTATCCGAACGAAACCATGGCCCGTGCCGCTACGCTCCAGGCCCGCACCCAGGCCCTCGCCGGCAAGCCTCTGCCGGCGGCACTGACACTGATCCTGCTGGCCCAGACCGACAGCAGCTCTGCCCCGCAACAGCTGCATAACGAAATCTGGAACTACCTGAAAAATGCCTCCCCGGACCAGCTCGGACAGGCCGCAGATAACGCCATGGGCTTTGAAATCGAAGGCTGGCTGGAACTTGCCAACACCCTGCAAGACCCGGACATTGACCTGGATAACCAGGGACGGCTAATCCGCCAGTGGCAGAACAACTGGCCCGGCCACCCGGCCGCGCAGATGCTTCCGGAAAAACTGGCCCTGCTGGCTGATCTGGCAACATCGCGCCCTGAACACCTGGTACTGGCACTGCCGCTGGACGGGCAACTGGCCGCAGCCGGCAAAGCCATCCGTGATGGCTTCCTGGCCGCCTACTACAGCGACGACAGCACCGACCGCAGCAAGACCGATATCCGCATTGTGGATACCAGCGCCGGCTCTTTCCGAGAACTCTATCAGGAGCTTTCCGAAACCAACGCAGACCTGATCGTCGGCCCCCTGGAAAAGGAAGGGCTGGCCGAGCTTTCCAGCATGAATACCCTGCCGGTTCCGGTACTGGGTCTGAACTACCTGCCCGGCGACAGCCGCAAACCCACGGGCCTCTACCAGTTTGGCCTGTCCGCAGAAGACGAAGCGCGCCAGATTGCCGACAAACTCGCCGAAGACAACGTCCGCCAGGTACTCGTGCTGATCCCCCATGGTGAATGGGGCGACCGGGTAGAAGCGGCTCTCAGAACCCGGGCGCAGACCCACGGACTTCGCGCCCTGAATATCGAACGCTTTTTCCCGGAAGACAACTTCAGGCAAGTTACCGCCGACCTGCTCGGCATTACCACCTCGCGCAATCGGGCCATTGCGGTAGAACGCACCATTGGCCTGAACGTCGAATTTGAGCCACGGCGCCGGCAAGACGCCCAGGGCATCGTACTGGTCGCCACACCGACCATTGCCCGCCAGTTCAACCCCCTGTTCGCCTTTTACTATGGCGGCGACCTGCCGGTCTACGCTCCGTCCATCATCTACGGCGGTGAGCCGGACCCGGGCAAGGATCGCGACATTAACAACGTGAACTTTACCGACATACCCTGGGTCCTGGCGGAAGATAACCAGCTTCGGGAACAGGCACAGCAATACCTGAGTGGCACCCGCGGCCAGCTGGGCCGCCTGTTCGCCATGGGGGCCGATGCCTGGCAACTGAGCAAGCGCCTGCCCCTGCTGCAGCAAGTCAGCGACGCCACCATTGACGGCCAGACCGGCGAGCTGAGCATGACCCCGGACGGTGCCATCCACCGTAAACAGCTCTGGGCACAGATCCGTAACGGCCAGCCGGAACTCCTGGAAACACCCGAACAAGAACCGCCGGGCATCGAAGGCGAAACCTCCAACTAAACAGGATGGCCATGGAAGGCTCAAGACAACGCGGAAATCACTATGAAGGCGTGGCCGCCCGCTACCTGATGAGTCGCGGCGTACGCATCCTCGAGCGCAACGTCTACAACCGTGGTGGCGAGATTGACCTGATCGGCATGGATGACGGCGTGCTGGTATTTTTCGAAGTCCGCTTTCGCAAAACCGACAGCCTGGTCGACCCGGCAAGCTCCATCACCTGGCAAAAGCAGAAACGACTCGTTAAAGCCGCCGCTTTTTACCTGCACCGCCAGGGTCTCTGGGACAGCCCGACCCGCATCGACGTGGTTGGCATATCACCGGGTTCCGCCAGCAAATACCGGGTACAATGGATCCGAAACGCAATTCAGGCAGATTGATTCAACAGCATGAACGATACCGAACAGAAGATTAACCAGTGGTTTGCCAGCCACATGGAGCAGACGGCCCAGGCCGCCAGCCATGTTGCCCCGGCCATCGAACAGGTGGCGGACGCCTTTGTGAATACCCTGCTGCAGGATGGCAAGATTGTCGCCTGCGCCAACGGCAACGCAAACGTGGTGGCCCAGTATTTCTGCACCGCACTGCTATCACGCTTCGACCAGGAACGTCCGGCCCTCCCCGCGATCAACCTGGGGGCGGATGCCACTACCTACTCTGCGATCTGCAGGGATAACCGGTTCAACGACACCTTCTCAAGGCAGGTAAGAGCCGTCGGCAAACCCGGAGACCTGCTGTTTGTGGTGGTCGATGACGGCCACAAAGCCAACCTGATCCAGGCCATCCAGGCGGCCCATGACCGGGAAATGAGCGTGGTTGTACTCAGCGCCCGGGAAAAATCCGATATTTCCTCCCTGATGCACCCGGAAGACCATGAAATCGCCTTGAACGACCTGGCGCCCCATGAAGCCATGCCCCTGCTCCTGGTGATCATCAACGCCCTGTGCGACCTGATCGACCATAAGCTTTTCGGCGGCTAAGAAAAAAGCCGGATGTCTCCATCCGGCTTTTCGCATCATTGCACAACCATCTTCAGGCTTACTTGACCACCTTCAGTGTAGGCCGGCCACTCGGGCGCTCATCTGCCCGCCTGGACTGGCCCGCATCATCGTTGCCCTCAGGATCAGGAGAGCCGGGCTCGCTGCCGAACACCATTCCCTCACCGTTTTCCTTGGCATAGATGGCCATAACCGCCTGCAGCGGAATAAACACCTGCATGGGTACACCGCCAAAGCGGGCGCTGAACTCCAGCGCACCGTTTCCGATCACCAGGCCCCGAACTGCACCGGGGCTGATGTTCAGAACGATCTGGCCGTTGGCCACATGCTCGGTGGGCACCTGAACACCCTGCACACCCGCATCAACCACAATGTAGGGCGTGCAGTCGTTATCCAGAATCCACTCATTCAACGACCGGACCAGATAAGGCCGGCTGGATGTCATGGCAATACTCATATCCGACACTCAACCACTCCTGCCCCGGCTCCGGGGGCTGACAATCAGCTGCGAATATCTTCTTCCAGGTCAGAAAGGCTGGCCTTGAAACCTTCCCGGGCGAAGATGCTGTCCATGTATTTCTGAAGAGGCTTGGCCTGCTTCTCGTTCATCTCGATGCCCAGCGCCGGCAGGCGCCAAAGGATCGGAGCGATACAGCAATCCACGATAGTGAACTCTTCGGACAGGAAGAACGGCATCTCGGCAAACAGCGGGCCGGTAGCCAGCAGGCTTTCTTTCAGCTCTTTACGGGCTGCATCAGCCGCCTTGCCAGTGGGCTGCGCCAGGATCTGATCCACCAGCCTGCACCAGTCTTTCTGGATGCGGTGAATCATCAGCCGGCTGTTAGCCCGGGCAACCGGATACACAGGAAGCAGCGGCGGATGCGGGAAACGCTCGTCCAGGTATTCCATCATGATATTCGGCTCGTACAGAACCAGGTCACGATCCACCAGGGTCGGCAAGGCGTTGTACGGATTCAGGTCTGCCAGCTCAGCCGGCGGGTTATCCGGATCCACATCCACAATGTCAACGGTAACACCCTTCTCGGCCAGGACAATACGCACGCGATGGCTGTAATGACTGGCTGGATCTGAAAAGAATGTCATTGATGACCGCTTGGTCACAACGCCCATATAGCTACCTCACGATTCTACAAACCGAAACAATCCAGAAAACGCAAAAACCAGCGGACCCGATTGGGCCCGCTGGAATTCAGGATCCGGGATTATACCCTAAATCTTAATGTACGTCTTTCCAGTACTCGCGGTTAAGCAGGTACGCGAAGATGAAGAAGATCACCACAAAGATCAGGACAAAAATCCCCAACCGCTCGCGCTCTACTTTTACCGGGTCACCCATGTAAGACATGAAGTTGGTCAGGTCCCACATCGCCTGGTCGAATTCAGCACCGGACATACTGCCTTCGATGGCGTACTCGGGGCAGACATCACCATTGTTGATATTGCCACTGAGTGGCTCTACCGACGCGTCTACACCGATGTTCGGCTTGACCGCACACAGACCCTGCAGGTCAACCATTACGTGGGGCATGCCCACCAGGTCGAACACAGCGTTGTTCACGCCCAGCGGACGGGTCTCGTCCTTGTAGAAGCCACGCAGGTAGGAATATACCCAGGACTCGCCACGCACACGGGTCTCCAGCGTCAGGTCGGGTGGCGGAGCACCGAACCAGCCAGCAGCCATGTCCTTGTTCATGGAGTTCTTCATCAGTTCACCGATCTTGGCACCGGTGAAAATCAGGTTCTCCTCGAACAACTGGGCAGGGATCTCCAGGTCGTCCGCTACACGCTTGTAGCGGGCGTATTCCATGGAGTGGCAACCCATGCAGTAGTTGGTGAACAGTGCCGCACCACGCTGCAGGGATTCCTTGTTGGTATGATCCGGCTCCATCGGGTCAAGAGGAACCGCGACACCAGCTGCCAGGCCGAGAGCCGGCACCAGCGCAAAAACGAGACCAAAAATCAGCTTTCTCATTATCCTGTCACCCTCTCTGGTACTGGCTTGGTTTTCTCCATGCGCGTGTAGAACGGCATGAGAATAAAGTACAGGAAGTACAGCACGGTCAGGATCTGGGCAGCGGTCGTGCGGCCCTCGGTGGCCGGGACGATGCCAAGGTAGCCCAGGATAATGAAGCTGACCGCAAAGATTGCCAAGGCAATCTTGCTCAACCAGCCCTTGTAGCGGATTGAGCGGACAGGACTTCTGTCAAGCCACGGCAACACGAACAGGATAGCGATGGCCGCGCCCATTACCACAACACCCCAGAACTTCGCATCCAGGCCGAACAGGTCAACCGTAACGGCACGCAGCATGGCGTAGAACGGTGTGAAGTACCATACCGGGGCAATGTGCTCAGGTGTCTTCAGGTTGTTAGCCGGCTCGAAGTTCGGCTTCTCGAGGAACAGGCCGCCCATTTCCGGGAAGAAGAACACAACAATGAAGAAGATGAAGAAGAATACCGCCACACCCAGCAGGTCGTGCACGGTGTAGTACGGGTGGAACGGGATACCGTCTTTCGGAATACCGTTTTCGTCTTTGTTCTTCTTGATCTCGATACCGTCAGGGTTGTTGGAGCCAACTTCGTGCAGCGCCAGGATGTGCAGGACAACCAGGCCCAGCAGGACGATCGGCAGGGCAACCACGTGCAGTGCGAAGAAGCGGTTCAGGGTAATACCGGAGATCAGGTAGTCACCGCGAATCCACAGAGACAGGTCTTCACCGATTACCGGGATGGCACCAAACAGGTTAACGATAACCTGGGCACCCCAGTATGACATCTGACCCCAGGGCAGCAGGTAGCCCATGAAGGCTTCAGCCATCAGCACCAGGTAGATCAGCATACCGAAGATCCAGATCAGCTCGCGCGGCTTCTGGTACGAGCCGTACATCAGACCACGGAACATATGCAGGTAGACCACCACGAAGAACGCAGAGGCACCGGTCGAGTGCAGGTAGCGCAACAGCCAGCCCCACTCCACATCACGCATGATGTATTCAACGGAGGCGAAGGCGCCTTCCGCAGACGGGTTGTAGCTCATGGTCAGCCAGATACCGGTAACCAGCTGGTTAACCAGCACGAGCATGGCCAGGGAACCGAAGAAGTACCACATGTTGAAGTTCTTCGGCGCATAGTACTTCGCCAGGTGTTTATTCCAGGCGTCGACGACCGGCAGACGCTCATCTACCCAATTCAGAAGTTTCTGCATCACGCTGCCTCCGGATCAAGACCAACGGTCATGGTCGTGTCGCTGTCATACCGGTAAGGCGGAACCTCCAGGTTCAGAGGCGCCGGCTGCCCGGAGAATACCCGGCCCGACAAATCGAACTTGGAACCGTGACACGGACAGAACAGGCCGCCCAGCCACTCGTCGCCCAGGTCCGCCGGAGCCACTTCCGGACGGTAGGTCGGCACACAGCCCAGGTGAGTACAGATACCCACAAGCACAACAAACTCCGGCTTCAGGGAACGCGCAGGCCCACTGATGTACTCCGGCTGCTGACTGGTAGCTGTAGACTCGGGATCTTTCAATCGTGGACTGAGTTTCTCGATATTCTCGAGCATCTCAGGGGTACGCCGGATAATCCACACCGGCTTTCCGCGCCACTCCACGGTGATCTGCTGGCCTGGTTCAATCTTGTCGATGTTGACGGTTACCGGTGCACCCGCTGCTTCCGCTTTCGCACTGGGATTCCAGGACGCTACGAAAGGAACGGCTGCACCGACGACGCCGACACCACCTACCACAGACGTGGCACCGATCAGAAATCGGCGCCGGCCTTGGCTCACGTCGCCATTACTCATTATGGTTTTCTCCCATCAGGCGAGGCACAGATGCGGAAAACCCGACTCTGCGCTTCGAAAAGGACTTCACAACCCGAAAATGTAAGCGCTGAAATGGTAATGAAATTACCCACCGCTTACAAGCCGGAATGGCGGCTGGCCTGCCTTATCCCTGCGCCAGATCAAAAATATTTCCGTCAGCCGGGCATAAAAAAACCCGGCCATAAGACCGGGTTTTCCATCGGCAGGAACTGCCAATTAACGCTTGGAGTACTGCGGACGCTTACGCGCTTTACGCAGACCCACTTTCTTACGCTCAACCTTACGTGCATCACGGGTTACATAACCCGCTTTGCGCAGGGACGGGCGCAGAGTTTCGTCGTATTCCATCAGGGCGCGGGTCAGGCCGTGGCGAATTGCGCCAGCCTGGCCACTGATACCACCACCCTTAACAGTGATAGTGATATCGAAACGATCTTCAGACTCGGCAACCACCAGCGGCTGACGAACGATCATCCGAAGAGTTTCACGACCGAAGAAATCTTCGATGGTGCGACCGTTGATAGAGATGTTACCGCTACCCGGCTTGATAAAGACGCGAGCCGTGGATGATTTGCGGCGACCAGTACCGTAATTTTGTGCTACAGACATATTCGCCTTCCGTTAGATGTCGAGTTCTTTGGGCTGCTGGGCGGCATGAGCATGCTCAGCGCCTGCGTACACTTTCAGCTTCTTGAACATGGCGCGGCCGAGCGGGCCCTTCGGAAGCATGCCTTTTACGGCCTTCTGAATGATTTGCTCGGGAGCCTTGTCAACCAGCTTCTCGAAGTTGATGGATTTAATTCCACCCGGAAAGCCGGTATGGCTGTAATACATTTTTGCTGATGCCTTTTTGCCGGTAACCTTCACCTGGCTGGCATTGATAACAATGATGTAGTCGCCAGTGTCCACGTGAGGGGTATACTCAGGCTTATGCTTGCCCCGCAGACGAAGGGCGATTTCGGTTGACAGACGACCCAGCGTCTTGCCGGCTGCGTCTACAACGTACCAGTCACGTTTTACTGTTTCTGGTTTCGCACTCAGAGTCTTCATTGATTCCGCCTTGAACGCTATATAAGAAACGTTAAAAACCACCACCGGTACATGCAAGGCATCCGGAGGAGGTTCATACCTGTATGTTGACGTCGCCACCATTCGGGGCTGAGATAGTGACATCGTCTTGAAAAGCCAGGGCGCGAAGTATACTCGAACCCTTAATAAAATCCAACCCTGTGTCCCGGCGTTTCGCTATTCCCTTACACTACCGGCGCCAGAACCTCTGCAGGGCGCCCGTACAGCCGGCATACGTTATCCAGCAGGTGCCCGGCCAGGCGCTCTGCATTGTCGCCACGCAACCGGGCCACGCTTTCCAGGATCCCCGGAAGCTCAGCCGGCGAGTTCATACCTTTTGCCACCCCTGCCGGCGCCATATCGGGCGCGTCGGTTTCCAGCACTAGGGCCTCCACGGGCAGTCGCGAAATCGCGTCACGGGTTTTCCTGGCCCGGTCATGGGTAATAACACCCCCCACCCCAACATAACAACCAAGATCCACCAGCTTACTCGCCTGCTGATAGCTGCCGGAAAAACCGTGCACCAGCGCCCGCCCCTGCCAGCGCTCGGCCCTGAGGGCAGCATGCACCTGGTCATGGGCCTTGACCGAGTGGATTACCAGCGGGTAGCCGAAACGGGCCGCCAACTGGATCTGGGCCCGAAACCAGGGAAGCTGTTCGCTCAGGTCACCTTTCAGCGCATCCAGCCCGCACTCGCCAACCGCCAGGCAGCCCTCAGGTCGGCTGGCCAGGAGCCGCTCCAACTGATCAAGGTCTGCCTTACCATGCTCTGCCAAAAACCAGGGATGAATACCCAGACAAAACCAGATACCCCGCTGCGGGGCCGCCAGGGCCTGAACGCGCTCCCAGTCTGCCCGGCGCACACCGGGAATCACCAACGCTCTGACGCCGCCGGCCGCGGCTTCTGCCAGCACCTGCTCCCGAACCCCGTCAAATCGGGGGAAGTCGAAATGGCAATGGGCGTCCACCAGTCGCATGGCTACCTCCAGGCCCGGGAGCAGTTTGGTCAGTGCTCCCGGGTTTTATGGAACTGGATATCCGGATACCGCTCGTGGGCCAGGTTCAGGTTCACCATGGTCGGTGCGATATAGGCCAGGCGATCGCCGCCGTCCAGCGCAAGGTTGTCCTGATTCTTACGCTGGAACTCATCCAGTTTGCGCTCATCCGGGCAGGTGACCCAGCGGGCGGTTGCCACGTTGATCGGCTCGTAGACGGCCTCTACCTTGTACTCACCTTTCAGCCGGGCCACTACCACGTCAAACTGCAGAACACCTACCGCACCGACAATCAGGTCGTTGTTTCTCATCGGGCGGAACACCTGCACCGCACCCTCTTCCGACAACTGGATCAGACCCTTCTGAAGCTGCTTGGCTTTCAACGGATCCTTCAGGCGAATGCGACGGAACAGTTCCGGCGCGAAGTTCGGGATACCAGTGAACTTCATATCTTCGCCAGCAGTAAAGGTGTCGCCAAGCTGAATGGTGCCGTGGTTATGCAAACCGATGATGTCGCCAGCGTAGGCTTCTTCAGCGTGCTCCCGGTCACCGGCCATGAAGGTAAGGGCGTCAGAAAAGCGCACGTCCTTGCCAATCCGCACATGGCGGGCTTTCATGCCCTGATTATAGCTGCCAGAGACAATACGCACGAAGGCAATACGGTCCCGGTGCTGGGGATCCATATTGGCCTGGATCTTGAATACAAAGCCGGAGAAACCTTCTTCTGTGGGCTGAACCACTCGCAGATCGGTCTCCCGGGGCTGCGGCTGGGGAGCCCATTCCACCAGCCCGTCGAGCATATGGTCTACGCCAAAGTTGCCCAGCGCCGTGCCGAAGAATACCGGAGTCAGCTCGCCAGCCAGGAAGGCTTCCTGATCAAATTCGTGGGAGGCCCCTTTTACCAGCTCAATTTCATCGCGCAGATCGCTGGCATAGGCACCAAGCACCTGGTCCAGCTCCGGGTTATCCAGCCCTTTTACCACCCGCTTTTCCTGGATGGTATGACCATGACCGGACTGGTACAGAATCACTTCGTCCCGAAGCAGGTGATAAACACCCTTGAAGCTCTTGCCCATCCCAATCGGCCAGGTAATGGGCGCACAGGCGATTTTCAGGACATCCTCTACTTCGTCCATCAACTCGATCGGGTCACGGGTATCCCGGTCCAGCTTGTTCATAAAGGTAAGGATAGGCGTGTCGCGCAGGCGGGTTACTTCCATCAACTTGATGGTCCGCTCCTCGACACCCTTGGCACTGTCGATCACCATCAGACAGGAATCCACTGCCGTCAGGGTCCGGTAGGTATCTTCGGAAAAGTCTTCGTGGCCCGGGGTATCCAGCAGGTTGACCAGCTTGCCGCCATAGGGGAACTGCATCACCGAAGTGGTTACCGAAATGCCCCGCTCCTTTTCCATTTCCATCCAGTCGGACTTGGCGTGCTGACCGGACTTTTTACCCTTGACGGTACCTGCCTTCTGAAGCGCCTGCCCGAACAGCAGTACCTTCTCCGTAATGGTGGTTTTACCGGCGTCCGGGTGCGAGATGATCGCAAAGGTGCGGCGCTTTGCCACTTCCTGGGAAACGTTAGCCATAAAAATCGGAAACCTGAATGGTATGGGTGAAAAGCGAGCTATTATACGGGCCCGAGGGGGCTCAGGTGAACTGTAAAGCCATGACTCTGGCATCTTCTCGACCGGCGCCATCAGGATAGTAGCCCCGTCGCCGGCCGATTTCCTCGAAGCCTTCACTGCGATAAAGCCGGAAGGCAGGCCGGTTGCTCTGCCGCACCTCCAGAATCATGCAAGATATCTGATCTTCGGCACTTGTCGCCACCGCGTGCCTGAGCAAACGCCGGCCCGCTCCCTGCCCACGCAACCGCGGATGCACGCAGATGTTCAGAAGGTGGGCTTCGTCAACGATGTAGTTAATGACCGCATACCCAAGAATGTCCCGGCCCTTAACGAGCCCCCAGAACCGGTAATTATCCTTGAAACAGTCACGGAACACCGCCTCGGACCAGGGGTGTGAATGGCTGAGGCGCTCGAGCTCCATCACCTGGTCTATCTCCCCGGGCACCAGCAGCCGGATACCGGCGTCAGTCAGAGAGACCGCTTGCGGATTGTACATCTGCGTCATCACGCCCTCAGCGGCTTAATCAGCTGCCAGAGCAGACGCTTGCGGTCCGGGTCTGTGGCAAGGGTGGCCAGCGAGGTTTCGAAAACAACATCCGGCTCCCGCCCCAGTCCGGCGGCCAGCCAGTCGCCGGACTCGCCCAGAACAACCACTTTCTGGCTGGCCACATTCTGGAACAGCGCCTTCAGGGCGACCGCCAGGTGCTCCGGCCCGTTCAGGCTGACCTTCAGGTTATTGAACAGCGGCCAGTGCAGCACGCCGGAGGCCTTAACCCCCTGCTCACCAAGACTGCGAAGAATGTTTTGCGCCAGGGATTCCTGCAATGCAAAACTGCTGTCCTCCGACAGTTGACCAACAAGGACTACCCTGCTCCCGACCCAGGCCTGCAAACTGAGGCGCGGAACCGAAGCGACATCCGCCTCCGGAGCTGTGTCCGACACTTCCGGCTGAACTTCCGGCTCCTCAGGCGGCGGAGCCTGAGGCTCTGTTTTTTCGGGAACGGGCGTGACGGTCGCGGCATTCTTCGGGGCCGGCGCCATCAGGCTTTGCAAGCGGGCGATCTTATCCCGATTACGCGAGGCCTTCTCCGGGTCCGGCTGCCGGGCTGCGGGCGCCACCGGAACGGTAAGCCGCGGCACAACAGCAACTTCAGCTTCCTGCACGCCAAAATCATAATCAGGGCTGGGCGCGGCGCCGGGCAAAGGGTTGCGGGCATACCACATCCGGATGCCCGACATCTCAAGATAGAACTGACGCTCAGCTTCAGTCTGAATCACATCACCCCCTGATCACCCGGACCATAGCGGCCACCACCGGCTCAGACATCCGCAGCCTGGGGATGCTGTCGGATACCGCCGGCAGCAATCAGGTTCAGAGCCTCGATATAAGCTTTCGCGGAGGCAATGATGATATCGGTATCGGAACCGACGCCATTCACAATCCGGCCGCCCCGCTCAAGGCGCACCGTTACCTCGCCCTGGGCATCGGTGCCACTGGTAATGTTATTCACAGAATACAGTTGCAGGTTGCAGCCGGAATCCACCAGAGACTCGATCGCCTTGAAGGTGGCATCCACCGGGCCACTGCCTTCCGCTGCTACTGTGTGCTCCTTGCCGTCTACCGTCAGCGTAAGATTGGCCTTGGGAACCACACCGGTTTCGGAGCACACCTGCAGACACACCAGCCCGTAGCGCCCAACCTGTTCAGTCTGCCGGGTATCACTGGCAATCGCCTGCAGATCCTCATCAAAGATTTCATGCTTGAGGTCCGCCAATGCTTTGAACCGGGTAAAGGCTTCGTTCAGTTCGGTTTCAGTCTCAAACTGGATACCCAGCTCGAGCAGACGGGTACGGAAAGCGTTACGACCGGAGTGCTTGCCCATAACCAGGCTATTGGTATGCCAGCCTACATCCTGCGCCCGCATGATCTCGTAGGTTTCACGGTGCTTCAGAACGCCATCCTGGTGAATACCGGACTCGTGGGCAAAGGCGTTGGCGCCCACAATGGCTTTGTTCGGCTGCACCGGGAAACCGGTAATCGTCGATACCAGCCGGGAGGCCGGCACAATATGCTGGGTCTCAATCCGGGTATCGATATTGAACAAATCCTGGCGGGTACGCACCGCCATCACGATTTCTTCCAGCGATGCGTTACCAGCGCGCTCACCCAGGCCGTTGATGGTGCACTCCACCTGGCGAGCACCCTTGGTGACTGCAGCCAGGGAGTTGGCGACCGCAAGCCCAAGATCGTTATGGCAATGAACCGAGAAAATGGCCTTGTCCGCGTTCGGGATACGGTTCAACAACTGGTGGATGGTCTCACCAAACTGCTCGGGAATGGCATAACCTACCGTATCCGGAATATTAATGGTCGTGGCACCCGCATCAATCGCCGCTTCGATAATCCTGCACAGGAAATCCAGCTCCGAACGGCCGGCGTCTTCACAGGAAAACTCGACGTCATCAACGTGGCTGCGCGCACGCTTCACCGCACGCACCGCTTGCTCGACCACTTCATCGGGCTGCATCTGCAGCTTGTGCTTGATGTGGATCGGGGAGGTTGCAATAAAGGTGTGGATACGCCCGCTGTTCGCCGGGCGAATGGCCTCGGCAGCGCGATCAATATCGGCATCCAGTGCCCGCGCAAGGCTGCACACGGTGGAATCCTTGATGGTTTCCGCAATGGCTTTGACAGCCTCGAAGTCGCCCTGACTGGCAATGGCAAACCCTGCCTCGATCACGTCAACCCGAAGTTTTTCCAGCATCTTGGCGATGCGGAGCTTTTCATTCTTGTTCATGGTCGCGCCGGGGCTTTGCTCGCCGTCCCGGAGAGTGGTATCAAAAATGACCAGGTGATCGCTTGCCGCCATTGGAAGTCTCCCGTCAGAAACGTTGGCTTGATAACTGGGAGGCAGTATATCACTTCTCCCGGGCCGAAAATAAAAAAGCCCCAGCATCAAGGATGCTGGGGCTTTTGGTATTAAGAGCCTGACGATGACCTACTCTCACATGGGCGAACCACACTACCATCGGCGCAGGTCTGTTTCACTTCTGAGTTCGGGATG
>Ga0209075_1000205_pt1 | contig 55053 bp, 49 predicted proteins | sample Stecom2011_FD_187523 | JGI IMG/M metagenome (GOLD analysis project Ga0209075, IMG submission 187523) | Agricultural soil microbial communities from Utah to study Nitrogen management - Steer compost 2011 (SPAdes) (version 2) | ecosystem: Environmental > Terrestrial > Soil > Agricultural land...
TTCGGCGCGGCGAAATGCTGGTCTGTCAGGATGAGCAGGGCCTTGAAGTGGCCCGCGGCCTGACCAACTACAACTCTGACGAGGTTGTAAAAATCATGCGTCGCTCATCGGACGAAATCACCGCCATTCTCGGCTACATTGGTGATGCCGAGCTGATCCACCGGGATAATCTGGTGATGAGCTGACTCACGGCCAGCCTTTGCGTGGTGCGAGCGGCTGGGCCGGCGAGCTGGGTTATTTACCGGTTCAGCATGGTATGCAAGTGCGGCGGCTTGACGAGCTGGCCGGAGGCGCTGCCATTGCCAAACTCTGCGGTGTTGAGCCTGATGCACTCGCGTTGCAAGCCGCCGCAGGCGATCCGGCCATCCTGCGGACCATCGAGCAGGCAGGGGTATCCTTTGGCCTTGGGCTGGCTGCTGTTATCAATTTGTTTAATCCTTCGGTACTGGCTGTTGGAGGTGGTACCAGTGAATTGCCGGGCTATTGGCAGGCGGCCCTGGCTGGGGCCCGACAGCATTCACTGCCAGCTTTATGGCAGTCCTGCACCCTGTCCAGAGTCAAGGCCGGCAGCAGGACGGTAGCACAGGGCGCAATACGGGCAGCCCGCGGCCCGCAGGATTAGTGCGTCACCCCGGGTTTGGTGTATGACAGGATGTTGAGGCATAGCACAGCCATTGTGTGGCATGGCAATAAAATGTCGGGTAAAAACGGGTTGATTGGGCTAATCAGGCAGGCCTGTCAGTATATCGGATCTGTTCGTGCAGCAGTCCGCTTGGTTTTTACAGACGCCCGGACATCGGCATCCGTCGTTCCAGCCCGAATCCGCGCTTGCTCATGCGTGGACCTGGGGCTGCTTGGCGGCGCTTGAATTCGTTGCGGTCAATCATGCGGGTAACGCGCCGAACCCAGTCTGCGTCCAGCCCGGCATCAAGCAGTTGTTGCACGCTGTGGTTTTCTTCTATATACAGGCGCACAATTTCGTCCAGCAATGGATAGGGCGGCAGGCTGTCGCTGTCTTCCTGGCCCGGGGCCAGCTCGGCAGTGGGTGGACGGGTAATGACCCGCCGGGGAATCGCCGGTCCCAGTGTGTTGCGATACTCGGCCAGCCGGTAGGCCAGGGTTTTCGGGATATCCTTGAGCAGGGCATAGCCGCCGCACATGTCGCCATACAGGGTGCAGTAGCCGACCGCCATTTCACTTTTGTTGCTGGTGGTCAGCAGCAAGGCGCCGGACCGGTTCGACAGCGCCATCAGCAGCATGCCGCGACTGCGGGCCTGCAGGTTTTGCTCGGTGGTGTCCTGGGCGGGTGCGGGCCAGTGCTGCAGCAGTGGTTTCAGTTGTTCGGTAAAAGGCTCAACCAGGGGGGCCACCGGGGTTACGTGGTAGCTCACACCCAGCTGCCGGGCCTGTTCGGCAGCGTCGTCCAGGCTGATCTGGGCTGTATAGTGATATGGCATCATCACTGCGGTTACCTGTTCCGCACCCAATGCATCTACGGCCAGTGCCAGCACCAGGGCCGAGTCGATACCACCCGACAAACCAAGTAGCGCACCATTGAAGCCGCAGCCAGCAACATAGTCACGTAGCGCCAGCACCAGCGCTTGCCAGGTCAGCGCCTCGCTGCAGGGCAGAGTGGCCGGGGCGTTGTCAGCTGCTGCATCAAGCACTAGCAGCTGGCGGGTGAAACCCACGGCCAGTTGTCGCAGGCGGCCCGTGCGGTCAAACAGGCAGCTATGTCCGTCGAATACCAGCTCGTCCTGGCCGCCTACCGGGTTGACCCTTGCCAGTGGACAGCCAAGGTTGCGGGCGCTAATTGCCAGTTGTTCAAGCCGGTGCGGCAGGCCGGCATGCAGGAACTGGTCATCACCCAGGTTCAACACCCAGTCGGGCTCAAGCTCGCGCAGGCTGTTTTGCAGACCCGCATCATGCACTTCGTCGCCGATACAGACAGCCAGGCGTGCACCAAGAAACTCCAATAATGGAGAGGTGTTGCCGGTGAAAAAATGCTGCCGCTCGTTAAGAGCCGGGTCGTCCGACAGCAGTTGCCGGCTATAACTCCAGTGCAGCTGGCCCTGGTGAAACAGGCAGGCGCTGCTGTGGAGTTTGTCGTCAACAACGCTTGGCATCCCCAGCAAAAAGGACTGCTGTAGGCTCAATTCGCATAATTGCGGCAGTAGGGCCTCGACTTCGCGGATCACATGCGGATAGGCCCAGCGGTCCTGCAACGCGTGCCCGGTCAGCGCCAGCGCGGGAAAGACCAGCAAACTGGCTGTGCTGGCAGATGTTTCAATGCTGTGACGAATGCTGTCGAGATTGGCTTGCAGGTCGCCAAGACGCACCGGAATTTGGGCCAGTACGATGCGGGGCTGGGTAGACATGGAGAGCATTCCCGGAAAGTTGCAGGATGGGAGGCAAGTTTAGCAAAAAGCGCCCTTTGCGTCCTGATGAAAACGGGCAGCACAGCCGGCTTTACCAGCTGACGCCCACACCCAGCAGGTAGCGGCGGTCGTTCAGGTCGCCCTGACGGCTCTTGATTTTTTCCCATTCGGTACGCACGCTGAATGAGGCCCAGCTGTTGATTTTGTAGCGTATGCCGACTTCGCTATCCAGCATATAGTCGATCACCGGCGTAAACGGCAGGCCGACTTCGCCCTGGTAGTAGAGCTCGAGGGTTTTGGCCAGAAAGTAACGGCGGTAGTCCCAGTTGGTGGTCAGCGAATTGAAATGCTCACGCTCGTCGTTGGCGAAACTATAGCGGTTATGGGTGAGTAATGTGCTGGCTGACAGCGCGCCCAGCGTGTTGTCCCAGAACTGGAAACCCGGGCCACTGCCCAGGGTCACTTGCTGGCGCACGTCTTCCAGCCGGTCATGGGTATACTTGCCTTTGCCTTTCCAGAACCAGCGCTGGGTCAGAAAGTAGTCAAGCCCGTAACCGCCATTGAAGCGGTCGGTTTTTTTGTTGTCGTCCTTGGTTTCATGTTCGTAGCGGGCGTCAAAGCCATGCCGCCAGCGACCGTGGCGCAGTTGGCTGGTCAGGCTCAGATCGTATTTGTCGGAGTCGCTTTCCTTGCGCTTATAATCTGCTGCCAGATGCAGGGAACCACTCCAGAGCAAGTCGCTGACCAGCTTTTGCTGCTGTTGCGGAGTCAGCTGGTAAATATCCTGTATGGCCACGGCCTGCGTTCGCGCACCGGGCTGGGCCAGCTGCACAGCGCCGGGCTGTCCCGGCTGCAGGCGAACCAGGCGTTTCTCATTGGAGGGTTCAAACTTGACCGTGAATTCCCGTTCGCTATCCAGGGTAACAATTTGCTTTACATCCAGGCTGAGGGTGCCGGCATAGGGGGTTTTGATTAACAGGCGGCCACCGTCCAGCAGTACAATGGTGCCGCTAATGCGATCACCGTTTTTCATTTCAACGGTATCGGCAAGAACTGAACTTGCCAGCAGCAGACAGCTCAAAGCTGCATAACGTAACAGGGTAGGCATGGAATTCAACTGTATGATGAAAGAAGCAGATGTGATGGAAGAACACAGCGGTGGTTGCGCTAAGACGCCTGCTGCACTAAAAAGGTTCACCGAAGCCGCCCGCCGTCGCGAAATGCTTTACATAACCCTGTCCCAGGTGCCAGAGGGTACTGTGGTGACCTATGGTCAGCTGGCCGAGCTGGCAGGCCTGGGCCGTGCCGCCCGCTGGGTCGGCACCCAGTTGCGCAATCTGCCTGATGACAGCCGGCTGCCGTGGCATCGCGTCATCAACCAGGCTGGCCGTCTGGGCGTGCCCGAAGGCAGTGAAACCTGGCATGAGCAATGTCAACGCTTGCGCACAGAGGGTGTTCAGGTCAGTAACGGACGGGTATCCTTGCAGCACTATCGCTGGCGACCCTGACGGTGTGTTTGCCTGGTATATGCATTGGGTGCGGTGCTCGGGAACCGGATGCTGCATGGCGGGTGCTTGCCATGGCGGATTCTGGGACTTTGCATCTGTGTTTTGAATGTTTGAACTCATGTTAACCAGGCGGTTGTACAGGTTACCAGCAGCATGAAATTTATCGGACTTTATTTTGAAGCAATCTGACCATGAGTAACAAGGGCTGGCGCGAGGCACTGACCACCTATTCCAGCCCGGCCGTGCTGGCATTGCTGTTGCTTGGCTTTGCCGCCGGGCTGCCCTACATGCTGGTGTTTTCCACCCTTTCGGTCTGGCTGCGCGAAGCCGGCGTGGCTCGCGAAACAATCGGTTATGCCAGCCTGATCGGCCTGGCTTATGCTTTCAAGTGGGTCTGGTCACCCATGCTTGACCAGTGGCGGCTGCCCTTGCTTGGGCGCATGGGCCGGCGCCGCTCCTGGCTGATACTGTCGCAGATACTGGTGGCTATCGGCTTGGCTGGCATGGCATTCAGCAATCCGCAAACCCATTTGGCAATGCTTGTTGCGCTGGCCGTGGTGGTGGCGTTTGCTTCGGCAACCCAGGACATTGCTGTGGACGCCTACCGGCTGGAAATTGTCGAGAACGAGCGTCAGGCAGCGCTGGCCGCGAGCTATATGGCCGGCTACCGTGTGGCGGCGCTGCTGGCCACCGCCGGTGCGCTGTATTTTGCTGAATGGTTTGGCTCTACCGGCCTGCAATATCGCCACTCGGCCTGGGCCAGCACCTACCTGCTGTTTGCCCTGCTAATGTTGCCCGGCATGCTGACTACACTCTGGATGAACGAGCCTACGGTAAAACTGGAGGATGACGGAGAGCGGACAGGTTATGCGCTGAGCCACCAGCTGGCATCTATTGTGGTGCTGATGGTCCTGCTGGTTTCGGTACCCGCCATGCTGACGCAGTATTATCACACCAATTTTCATCCGTTTTTGCGTGGCTCGCAAAGCCTGGCCGACCTGTTTTTTACCGACCGGGCTTTTCTGCGCGGTTTGATGTACAGCCTGCTGATAGTTGCTTGCCTGTCATCCTTCGGGCGGCGCGGGCTGGCACCTGTACTGACGCCGGTGAATGACTTTATTGTCCGTTATCGCTGGCAGGCCCTGTTACTGCTCGGGCTGGTCGCCACTTATCGCATGTCGGATACAGTGATGGGCGTCATGGCCAACGTGTTTTACATCGACCAGGGTTTCAGCAAAGATCAGATTGCCGGGGTCAGCAAGGTGTTCGGTCTCATCATGACCTTGTTTGGGGCAGGTGCCGGTGGCGTACTGATCGTGCGTTTTGGCATCATGCCGATCCTGCTGCTGGGTGGCATTGCCTCGGCTGCCACTAATCTGATGTTTGTCTTGCTCAGTGGCATGGGGACCCACATGTCGATGCTGGTGGTGACCATTTCCTGTGACAACTTCAGTGCTGGCATGGCTACGGCGGCGTTTGTTGCTTATTTGTCGAGCCTGACCAATTTGCGGTTTTCGGCTACCCAGTATGCATTACTCAGCTCCATCATGCTGTTGTTGCCGCGCCTGATCGGCGGCTACTCTGGCGTGATGGTGGACAAGCTGGGCTATGCCAACTTCTTTTATGTGACCGCATTGCTGGGTGTGCCCACAGTGATATTGATTATCTGGCAGTGGTGGCTGGATGCGCGCCGAAAAGAACCGGGCGCACCAGCTGGAAATGACTCTGCCGGCTCCTGATGACTGCACAACCCAAGAGGTGATTCATGCAAGTGTTTTTGTGGTTTTTTTTATTGTTGCCGCTACTGGAGCTGTATGTACTGATCAAGGTTGGTAGCGAAATTGGCGCACTGAGCGTGGTGTTGTGGATTGTTTTCAGCGCCATTGCCGGTGTGCTTTGTATTCGTGTCGCCGGGGTAGCGACTGCACTGGCTGTACGCGAGCGCATGGCGCGCGGCGAAGTGCCGGATGATGCCATGCTCACCGGCTTGCTTTGGGTCATTGGTGGTGTGCTGTTGTTTATTCCCGGCTTTCTCAGCGATGCAGCAGGCCTGATCTGTATTTTGCCCGCGACCCGCTACTGGCTGGTTCGTCGCATGCGCCGTGGCATGCCGCAAGCGGATATCCGTGCCGAATATAGCCATACCCGCTCACAAGAGAGCCATGGCCGCAGGCGTGAAGCCCACATAATCGAAGGCGAGTTCGAGCGCAAGGATGATGAGTGAACATCATTGCAAGAAAAAACATTTGGCCCTTGAAATGCAAATTACCGCCCCCATATAGCCTTGCACAAGATCCCGGGCATGCCTGGTGCATGCCCTGCGGAGTCCGGCAGTGAGTGGCCTGCTGGACCAAGCCAGTTAGCCGGCTTGGGTGCCCGGAACTCTGATCCCGTGTTGCTGTTCCTTGCCATAGCCCAGCTATGTCAGGCAGCAGCTGGTTTCGAAGACTTGGCCAGCCTGGCTTGAGCTAATCAGCTATCCGGGCAGGCTGCCAGGCTGCCGGACTCCGTTTTTCATGAAAAGACAGGCAGTTTGCCTGTCCGGTTGTTAACCCAAATCATCCGTTAGGAGAGATCGACAATGAAGCTTCGTCCTCTGCATGACCGCGTAGTAATCCGCCGTAGTGAAGAAGAAACCAAAACTGCCGGTGGTATTGTGCTGCCCGGTTCCGCTGCTGAAAAGCCCAACCAGGGTGAGATCGTTGCCGTTGGTACCGGCCGTGTACTGGACAATGGCGAAGTGCGCGAGTTGGCTGTCAAGGTTGGCGACAAAGTGGTCTTTGGTCCGTATTCCGGCAGCAACACTGTCAAGGTTGACGGTGAAGACCTGCTGGTAATGAACGAAAGCGAGATTCTGGCTGTTATCGAAGGCTAAGTATCTTTTCAAGACAAAAACCATTCAGAAATTTTTGAGGTATAGAGTAAATGGCTGCTAAAGAAGTTAAGTTCGGCGATGCCGGCCGTAAAAAAATGCTCACTGGTGTCAACACCCTGGCTGATGCGGTAAAGGCTACCCTTGGTCCAAAGGGCCGCAATGTGGTACTGGAGCGCAGCTTTGGTGCTCCGGTCATCACCAAGGATGGCGTTTCTGTTGCCAAAGAAATCGAACTGAAAGACCGTTTCGAGAATATGGGCGCCCAGCTGGTCAAGGATGTTGCCTCCAAGGCCAACGACGAAGCCGGAGATGGCACAACCACTGCTACCGTTTTGGCTCAGGCTATCGTCAATGAAGGTCTGAAGGCGGTTGCCGCCGGCATGAACCCGATGGATCTGAAGCGTGGCATTGATCGTGCTACGGGTGCCATTGTTGAGAAGCTCAAAGAGCAGGCCAAGCCATGTGCCGACTCCAAGGCCATTGCCCAGGTAGGTACCATTTCTGCCAACTCGGACAGCACCATTGGTGACATCATCGCCGACGCGATGGAAAAGGTTGGCAAAGAAGGTGTAATTACCGTTGAAGAAGGCTCCGGTCTGGAAAACGAACTGGCTGTTGTTGAAGGGATGCAGTTTGACCGCGGCTACCTGTCTCCGTACTTCATCAACAAGCCTGACACCATGGTGGCTGAGCTGGAAGAGCCGCTGCTGTTGCTGGTTGACAAGAAAATTTCCAACATCCGTGAGCTGCTGCCTGTTCTGGAAGCTGTTGCCAAAGCCGGCCGCCCGCTGCTGATCATTGCCGAAGATGTTGAAGGCGAAGCTCTGGCGACTCTGGTTGTCAACAACATGCGTGGCATTGTCAAAGTGGCTGCTGTTAAGGCTCCTGGCTTTGGTGACCGTCGCAAGGCCATGCTGCAGGATATTGCCATCCTGACCGGTGGTACCGTGATTTCCGAAGAAGTCGGCCTGAGCCTGGACACCACCACCCTGGAGCACCTGGGTAACGCCAAGCGTGTGGTTCTGGATAAGGACAACACCACCATCATTGACGGTGCTGGCGAGCAGGCGGATATCGAAGGCCGTGTGGCCCAGATTCGCAAGCAAATCGAAGATACCACCTCTGATTACGACAAAGAGAAGCTGCAGGAGCGTCTGGCCAAACTGGCTGGCGGTGTTGCAGTCATCAAGGTAGGTGCTGCTACTGAAGTCGAGATGAAAGAGAAAAAAGCCCGCGTTGAAGATGCGCTGCATGCAACCCGTGCTGCCGTTGAAGAAGGCGTGGTACCAGGCGGCGGTGTTGCACTGATCCGTGCGCTGCTGGCCATCTCCGATCTGAAAGGTGACAACGAAGACCAGAACGTGGGTATTGCCCTGCTGCGTCGTGCCGTTGAGGCCCCGCTGCGTCAGATTGTCTCCAACGCTGGCGACGAAGCCAGTGTCGTGGTTGAAAAGGTCAAGCAGGGTGAAGGCAACTATGGCTACAACGCCGCTACCGGCGAGTACGGTGACATGATTGCCATGGGCATCCTGGATCCGGCCAAGGTTACCCGTTCTGCGTTGCAGGCAGCTGCTTCCATTGGTGGCCTGATGATCACCACCGAAGCCATGATTGCCGAAGTCAAGGACGAGTCCGCAGCCCCGGCGGCAATGCCTGATATGGGCGGCATGGGTGGCATGGGCATGATGTAATCGTCCTGCTCCTGTAGCACACAGCCGCGCTCCGGAAAGGGGCGCGGCTTTTTTTTACCTGCAGGCTTGTGGGGTCTGACAGTACCCGGCTGCGCGCAGGATGGCTGCTTTTCTGCAGCAGGAGGCTGTGCCCGAAGCTACACAAACTGTCACTCTGCGCGTGGCGCAGAGAAGCCTTTTGCTTGCTGGCAGTGCATGTTAGTGCGCAATTTTGGTACGTAAAACGGCTGCTTCGCTGCGAAGGGCCTCAAGCAGGCGTTCCGAGGCATAGCCGTCCTGGGGCAAGTCGTGCTGCTTTTGAAAGCCGCGAATTGCTTTACGGGTGTTAACGCCAATAATGCCATCGGCCGTGCCGGTAGCCAGTCCGAGCTCATTGAGCAAGTGTTGCAGTTCCAGCCGCTCACTACGGCTCAAGGGACGGTCCTCGGTTGGCCAGCGCTGGAGACTGAAGTGCTCACCCTGCAAGCCATTGGCCAGCAGGCCAACAGCTAGTGCATAAGCAGTGGAATTGTTGTAGCGCAGAATGCTGCGGAAATTGTCAAGCTGCAGATAGGCAGGACCGCGGTAGCCGGCCGGCAGAAAAATGCTGGCTTGCAGTTGCAGTTGGTCTTTGTTCAGTGCAGTCGGTTGTCGCAGCTGTACACCCAGCTCTAGCCACTGGGCCAGGCTTTTACGGTGCTCGCCATCAGCCAGGGCGTGATCGAACAGGGTCGGAAGCTGTACTTCGTAACCCCAGCCTGCATCGGCCTGCCAGCCCGAATTATTCAGGTAGTTGGCGGCAGAAGCCAGGGCATCAGCGCTGGAATTCCAGATGTCACGCTTGCCGTTACCGTCAAAGTCGACTGCATGCTCCAGGTAAGTGGTTGGCATGAACTGTGTTTGACCCATGGCGCCAGCCCAGGAGCCAACCATCGAACGGCTGCTGATGTCACCATTTTGTAGAATGCGCAGTGCGGCCATCAACTGGTCTTCCCAGAATGCTGCCCGGCGTCCATGCCAAGCCAGGGTGGCCAGTGACCGGATGATGTTTTTGTCGCCCATCTGCCGACCAAAATTGCTTTCCATGCCCCAGATGGCAACCAGCACATAGCGATCAACACCATAGCGTTTTTCTATGCTGTCCAGTGTCCGCTTGTGCTCGGCCAGCAGAGCCTTGCCGCGGGCAATACGCCAAGAAGAAAGTGCACCCTTAAGGTACTGCCAGACAGGCCGGGTGAACTCAGGCTGGCTTTCATCCGCCCGGATAATCGATGAGTCCGGGGTAAGGCCGGTAAACGCCTGTTCCAGCACCCAGCCCTCAATACCGGCGTTACGGGCTTTGTGAGTAAAAGCCTCCAGCCATTGCTCAAAGGGTGCCGACTGCTCGGCAGCAAGCGCTTCGGCGGCATCTGCGGGCGCTGTCAGCAGAGGAGCAGGCAAGGTCAGTCCGATCAGGACAGCGGCAGCAAGTGATGGCAGTTTGGGCATGGCTCGGGTTCCGTAAATATATGACGGCAAGTCTAACATTTTCCGCCATGTTCTCGTCAGCAGATGATGCTTGAACAGGGGCGGCACCTGTTTGGCTTACAGCCAGGCCCAGTGCAGAAAGATCCGGAGTATACGCAAAGCATGATGATAGTCGGCCATTCCTGGTTTTGTTCAAACTTGTACTTTGCATGCATCTATATGCTGGCTCAGCATTGCATAGAGTATCATTTCGCACTTGGTTCAGTGGGGGCGGAGCCCTGCGGGGTGGGAAGCCTGTATCTGGGTTGCGTGTTGGTCTGGATGACGGGTTTTGAGTGTGCCAGTTCTGTATAGGCTTTTTAAACTGAAAAACTGTAGCGCAGACAGCAAATTGCCGGGCAAGCCCGGCAATTCTGGTGTGCAGCAGAAGCGGATCAGGCCAGCTTCTTGTAGCGCACACGCTTGGGCTGCGCTGCGGCTTCTCCCAGGCGTTGTTTGCGGTCTTCCTCAAACTCGGTGTAGTTGCCTTCAAAGAAATACACTTCGCCGTCGTCCTCGTAAGACAGGATGTGAGTGGCGATACGGTCGAGGAACCAGCGGTCGTGCGAGATCACCATGGCCGAGCCGGGAAAGTCGAGCAGGGCTTCTTCCAGTGCACGCAGGGTTTCTACGTCAAGGTCGTTGGAGGGTTCGTCCAGCAACAGGAAGTTGCCGCCCTGTTTCAGCGTAAGTGCCAGGTGCAAACGGCCACGTTCACCGCCGGACAGGTCCTTGACGAACTTTTGCTGGTCGGAGCCCTTGAAGTTGAAGCGGCCAACATAGGTGCGTGAAGGTATTTCGTAGTTGCCAATGCGGATGATGTCACTGCCGTCGGATATTTGCTCCCAGACGGTCTTGTTGCCGTCCAGGTTGTCACGGTGCTGGTCGACACTGGCTACCTGGACGGTCTCGCCCAGCACGATCTCGCCAGCATCGGGCTGCTCCTGGCCGGTAATCATGCGGAACAGGGTGGACTTGCCTGCGCCGTTGCCGCCGATGATGCCGACAATGGCCCCCTTGGGGACGGAGAAATTCAAATCGTCGATCAGCACACGGTCGCCATAGCCTTTGCGCACGCCGTTGACTTCCAGCACCTTGTCGCCCAGGCGCGGGCCGGCGGGAATGTAGATTTCGTTGGTTTCGCTGCGCTTCTGGAATTCTTGTGACTGCATTTCTTCAAAGCGGGCCAGACGCGCCTTGGACTTGGTCTGACGGCCCTTGGCACCCTGACGTACCCACTCCAGCTCGGCCTTCATTGCCCTGTTGTGCGAGGCTTCCTGCTTGGCTTCCTGCTCCAGGCGGGCGGCCTTGGCTTCCAGCCACTGTGAATAGTTGCCCTCAAACGGAATGCCATGGCCACGGTCCAGCTCCAGAATCCAGCCGGCAACGTTGTCGAGGAAATAACGGTCGTGGGTGATGGCCACTACGGTGCCGGGGAAGTCGTGCAGGAAGCGCTCCAGCCAGGCTACCGAGTCGGCATCCAGGTGGTTGGTCGGTTCGTCCAGCAGCAGCATGTCGGGAGCGGACAGCAGCAGGCGGCACAGTGCCACACGGCGTTTTTCACCACCGGACAGGTGCTCGATTTTTGCATCCCAGTCGGGCAGGCGCAGGGCATCGGCGGCGACTTCCAGCTGGCGCTCCAGGTTGTGTCCATCGGCAGCCTGCAAAATGGCTTCCAGCTTGGCCTGTTCGGCAGCCAGGGCATCGAAGTCGGCGTCCGGCTCGGCGTAGGCAGCGTACACTTCGTCCAGACGGGCTTGCGCCTGCTTGATTTCGTCTACGGCTTCCTCGACCACTTCGCGCACGTTCTTGTTCGGATCCAGCTCGGGCTCTTGCGGCAAATAACCGATCTTGATGCCGGGCATGGGGCGGGCTTCACCGTTAAACTCCTTGTCTACGCCGGCCATGATACGCAGCAGGGTGGATTTACCAGCACCGTTGAGGCCGAGCACGCCAATCTTGGCACCGGGGAAAAAGGATAAGGAAATGTCTTTGAGAATTTCGCGCTTGGGCGGCACCACCTTGCCGAGGCGATGCATGGTGAAAACGTATTGGGACATGGAAAACCTAAAATCAGAGGTCAATGGAAAGCGGAATGACCCGCAGGCAAATGACGGGTATTTTAGCCTGAAACAAGGGTTGTGTGTAACAGGGTGAAATGTGACAGTTTCCGGCAAGAGCGGCTTTAGCTGCATCCAGGCTGGGCGCAATCTTGCAGGAGCGGCTTCAGTCGCGACCTGTAGTTGCCAGGTTCAGGGTGTTGGTCGCCACTAACTCAGTGGCGCGTACAGGAAGTGGCTTGTGCAGGGGCGTCCGGTGGTGCCATGCGGTGTAGCAAGCTTCCGCTCCAAAGGCCTGGTACAAAGCCGCCTTTGCAGAACAGGAAAACCCGGCCAGAGCCGGGTTTCAGGTAGCAGGCCAGCCCCGCCGCAAGGCAGGTGCTGGTCAAGCAGTCAAGGGATCAGTCTACGTATACCGGGAACTTGGCACACACAGCCTTGACCTTCTCGCGCACTGTCGCCTCGATGGATTCGTCGCCCAGGTTGTCGAGGATGTCGCAGATCCAGCCGGCCAGGTCACGGCACTCGGCTTCCTTGAAGCCGCGGGTGGTCACGGCCGGGGTTCCCAGGCGGATACCGGAGGTAACAAATGGCGAGCGCGGGTCGTTCGGCACCGAGTTTTTATTGACGGTAATGAAGGCACGACCCAGGGCGGCGTCGGCGTCTTTACCGGTGATTTCCTGCTTGATCAGGGATACCAGGAACAGGTGGTTGTAGGTGCTGCCGGAGACCACGTCATAGCCGCGATCCAGGAATACCTGCACCATGGCCTGGGCGTTTTTCAGTACCTGCTCCTGATAGGTCTTGAACTCGGGCAGCAGGGCTTCCTTGAAGCAGATCGCCTTGCCGGCAATCACGTGCTCCAGCGGGCCACCTTGGGCGCCGGGGAATACGGCAGAGTTCAGTTTTTTCTCGATTTCTTCGTTGGCGCGCGCCAGAATCAGGCCGCCGCGCGGGCCGCGCAGGGTCTTGTGGGTGGTGGTGGTGACCACGTCGGCATAGGGCACCGGGTTGGGGTAGATGCCGGCAGCAACCAGGCCGGCCACGTGGGCCATGTCAACAAACAGGTAGGCACCAACCTTGTCGGCGATTTCGCGGAAACGCGGGAAATCCAGCACTTGGGAGTAGGCGGAGAAGCCGGCGACGATCATCTTTGGCTTGTGCTCGACTGCCAGACGTTCGACTTCATCATAGTCGATCAGACCCTGTTCGTTGATGCCGTACTGGACAGCATTGTACAGCTTGCCCGAGGAGCTGACGCTGGCGCCGTGGGTCAGGTGGCCGCCATGGGCCAGACTCATGCCCAGAATGGTGTCGCCGGCATTGAGCAGCGCCAGGTAGACAGCAGCGTTGGCCTGGGAACCGGCATGGGGCTGGACGTTGGCGTAGTCGGCACCAAACAGCTCCTTGGCCCGGTCAATGGCCAGCTGTTCAACGATATCAACGTACTCACAGCCACCGTAGTAACGCTTGCCGGGGTAGCCTTCGGCGTATTTGTTGGTCAGCACGGAGCCCTGGGCTTCCATGACCGCCGGGCTGGTGTAGTTTTCTGAAGCAATCAGCTCAATGTGCTCTTCCTGGCGCCGGGCTTCTTTCTCCATGGCATCAAAAAGTTCTGGATCAAACTGGGCAATGGTCACTTTACGACTAAACATGGCGGTCCTCTGAGGGTGACAAGGCTGTGCACGGCACTTCTTGTGCCTACGCAATGACAAGGGACAGGATTCTACCTGATTTGAACGCAAGTGGCACATGAAAGCCACTCAGTTGCCAGACGAAATTTATTCAGGCCGGGCAATGGTACGAAATGTACCAATTCCTTGCGACAGGATGGCTTCTGTGCGGGGCTGTGGCGGCCGGGGCCTGTTCCTGCAGGCACGGCGCGATCGGGCGCTAATGCAGCGTTTCGGTATCAAGCACCGGGTGTTTTTCTCTAAAGGCGGAAGGCTTGTCCATCACTGCCCGTCGAGGTTTGCGTACGAGGCTTGCGCAAATCCGGCACATCACCGGTTGCAGCCTGAGAAACGGGAGGCTTGGCCCTGGTAACATTGGCTGCCAGGGCGGAGAAGCAGTCATGCTTTGCGCAACAGCCACAGGCTCCAGAGCAGCATCAGAACAAAACTGATCATGCTCATTTCAGCAATGTTCAGGCCAAGCAGAGTCCAGCCCCGTTCGGCGCAGTCGGACGAACCGTGCAGCATTTTCATGATGACATCCTTCAGCGGGAAGACCTCTAGCATGAACTCCAGGGGGGGCAGGCATTCGGGTAGCTGGTCCTTGGGCAGGTGTTGTAGCCAGAGCTGCCGGCCAGCAGTGGCAATGCCGCCCGCAGCAGTCAGCAACAACAGGCTGGCATAGATACGACGGCCGGTAGTTTGGGGGTTGTGCAGAAAAGCCAGCAGGGCAATGGTGCCAAACAGCACGACTTCGGCGCGTTGTACGTAACACAGTGGGCAAGGCTCAAGTCCCAGACCGTGCTGCAAGTAAAGTGCCACCAGCATCAGTACCGAGCAGCCGGCAAAGGCCAGAAAAAACATCAGGCGGGGTTGTAACAGGGGCATGAGGGCTCCAGCAGAGGAAAATACAGGCGGCCATTTTTCTGCAAGCATCAGCATGAGTCAAGAAAACCCTGTGCAGCGGCCTGGTAAATACTATGGTTGTTTGTGGTGCTTGAAGTTGCAGGGCAGGGCGTACCGTACAAACATGGTGCAAATCAAGGGAAACTTGATGACTGGCCTGCTATGATTGCAAATCAAACTGTTAAAACTCTGGATAAAGGCAAAAAATATATCATGTCAGTCCGTGAAATCCGTATTGCTACCCGTAAAAGTGCTTTGGCCCTGTGGCAGGCTGAGCACGTCAAGGCCCGTCTGGAACAGGCGCACCCCGGTTTGCAGGTCACCCTGGTGCCTATGGTCAGTCGTGGCGACCAGCTGCTGGACTCACCGCTGGCGAAAATTGGCGGCAAGGGCCTGTTCGTCAAGGAGCTTGAAGCTGCCATGCTCAATAACGAGGCGGATATTGCAGTGCACTCCATGAAAGATGTGCCGATGGAGTTTCCTGCAGGACTGGGGTTGTACTGCATCTGTGAGCGTGAAGACCCGCGTGATGCTTTTGTCTCAAATAATTACGCCAGTCTCGATGAGCTGCCGCAGGGTAGCGTGGTTGGCACCTCCAGTTTGCGCCGTCAGGCCCAGCTGCTGGCCTTGCGGCCGGACCTGCAAATCCGCTTTTTGCGCGGCAACGTCAATACCCGTCTGGCCAAGCTGGATGCCGGTGAGTATGACGCCATTATCCTGGCTGCTGCAGGTTTGATCCGTCTTGGTTTTGCCGACCGTATTCGTAGCAGCCTCAGTCATGAAGACAGCCTGCCGGCAGGCGGGCAGGGCGCGGTGGGCATTGAGTGCCGCACGGCTGATAGTGAAATTCAGGCCCTGCTGCAGCCGCTGCAGCATGCCGACTCGGCTGACCGGGTCGTTGCCGAACGGGCCCTGAACCGGCACCTGAATGGTGGCTGCCAGGTTCCTATCGCTTGCTATGCGGTACTGGAGGGCGACCAGCTGTGGCTGCGCGGGCTGGTTGGTCAACCTGATGGCACACTGATGCTGCGGGCAGAGGGCCGGGCGCCGCGCCAGGAAGCAGAGGCACTGGGTATCCGCGTAGCGGAAGACTTGCTGGCACAGGGTGCAGGTGAGATTCTCGCGCAAATTTATACCGATGGAACGCCGGGCCAGTAATCATGTGTTCATGGCGAGTGCTGATTACCCGGCCTGCGACAGAAAACACCGCATTGGCACAGTTGCTGTCCGAGCATGGCATCCATGCCCATGGTTTGCCGCTACTGGACATGCAGGCGCTGCCGGAGACGCCGGAGCAGCGCAACTTGCTGCTCAATCTGGATCGTTACAGCACCATTGTAGTTGTCAGCAAGCCGGCGGCACGCTACGGCCTTGAACGGCTGGATCGCTATTGGCCACAGGTACCGCTCAGGCCGCGTTGGTTTACTGTTGGTGCCGCTACAGGTGCAATTCTGGCGGACTATGGCTTGAATGTATGCTGGCCGACCAAGGGGGATGATAGTGAGGCTCTGCTGGCGCTGCCCGAGTTTGAGCAGTCGTTACAGCAGCCAAACCCCCGGGTTTTGGTGATGCGTGCTGATGTTGGTCGTGAGTTTTTGGCGCAAACCATGGCTGCGCGCGGTATTGCTGTGGACTTTTTGCCCCTTTACCGGCGTTTTTTGCCGGAATATTCTGAAGGGGCGTTGTTGCAGGCGGTCACTGGGCAGGGGTTGAACGGACTGGTCGTCAGCAGTGAGCAGGGTTTGCATAACCTGGTCCGGCTGGCGGGGTCAGCCTGGTCGGCTTTGTGTCATTTGCCGCTCTTTGTACCCAGTTCACGAGTTGCACAGGCTGCTCGGGAATCAGGTACCCTGCAGGTAATAAACTGCCAAGGTGCAAGTAACCAGGCCTTGCTGGCTGCACTTCAGCGTACGGTTCCGGCACAGCCTTAATAGGACAAGTTAAGATGAGCAAAGACAACAAACACAAGCGTACAGACAAAAAACCGAACCGGCAGGAAGAGGTTCTGCAGGACGAACAGGGCACTGTAGAGGCAGACCGGGAACAGGCAGCCGAACCGGCTGCAGCGCAGCAGGAGCAGGCTGTTGAGAGTGTGGCAGATGAAACTGCCGAGCCAGCCGATAAGTCAGCGGGTGCCCCTGAAAAGCCTGCTGATACCGAAACCGGTACGGCCAGAACGGACGGGAACGAGCGTGAAAAGCCCCAAGAAGCGGCGGCAGCGCAGCGGCCGGCAACGGCAGGTGGCGGCAAGGGGCTGTCTATTTTGGCTTTGCTGGTAGCGCTGGCCAGTGCCGGAGCGACCGGCTGGATGTGGAGCCAGGGCCAGCAGGCAGTTGCACCGGCTCCGGTTGTAGAGCAGGCCGACCACAGTGCCGAACTGCAGGAGCAGGCGCAAAAATTGCAACAGCTGGCCCAGCAAGGGGCCGACTATCACAAACTGGTTGAAGCGCTGGAGCAGCAGGTCAGTCAGCTTGCTGGCCAGGCTGACAGTCTGCCAAGAGCTGCCCAGTTGGCTGAAAACCAGCGTTTGCTGGTACAGCTGCAGAGTGCACAGCAAGCCTTTACCAAGCGTTTTGAACAAGCATTCGGCAGCACCCGGCAAGATTGGCGCCTGGCCGAAGCCGAGCACCTGATGCGCATGGCACACCTGCGCCTGGCCGCCCTGCAAGACCTGAACAGTGCCCGGTACCTGCTGGAAGCAGCCGACCAGATTTTGTACGAGCAGGATGATCCGGCTGCGTTCGCCGCCCGTGAGGCGTTGGCACAGGCCCTGGCCGAAGTGCGCGCCGTGCCGAAGCTGGACCGTGCTGGCGTTTTCATGCGTTTGGGCGCACTGCAAAAACAGGTTGGCAAACTGGATCAGACCTTGCCCAGTTACAGCGGTGGCGCCAGTGACACGGGCAGCATTGACTGGAACAAACTGCTGGACAAGGCATCCAGCTATATCCGTCTGGATGTGAACAGCACGGCTGATGACATCAGGCCATTGCTGTCGAGCCAGCAGCTGACCCACATCCGCTTGGCAGTCAGCCTGAGCCTGGAACAGGCGCAGTGGGCTGCGCTGAATGGTCAGCAAGCCGTGTACGACCAGGCTGTGGCGCAGGGCATCGAACTCCTTGAGCGCTACTTTTCCGGTGATCACCAGGCTGCCGGCAGTATGCGCACCCAGCTGCAAGAATTGGCTGGCAGCAAGGTCAGCCAGTCAATGCCGGACATCAACCCGGCGCTGGTAGCTCTGCAGGGGTACATCCAGGAGCGCACCCTTGAGCGTCGTGCGCCAAAGGAGGAGCAGCAATGAAAAAGCGTACTTTCTTGCTGTTGCTGATAGCCATTCTGTTGGCTGCAGGGCTTGGCATGTTGATTGTTGAGCATCAGGGCTATGTACTGATTACCTGGAAAAACATCCGCTTTGAGGCGACTTTCTGGGTGTTTTTGGCCTGTATTGCCGTTTTGCTGGCTGGTTTGTATTTTTTGCGTATGCTGGCTTGCGTCCTTTTGGGTTCGCTGGGGTGGGTCAATCCATGGTCGGCGCGCAATCGCAAACGACGCCTGGATGAGGCGGTTGATGAAGGCATGATGGAGTATACGCGTGGCAACTGGCAGCCGGCTTTGCGTCAGTTGAGCTATGCGGCAAAAGCCAGCCCGCAGCCATTGCCTTATATTCTGGCAGCGGCCCGTGCGGCCGAAAAGTTGCAGCAGCACGGAGTGGCAGACCAGCTGCTGGAAGATGCCCGCCGCCGTTTGCCGGAGAACGACTTGGCTATCGTACTGTGTCAGGCTGAGCTGCATCAGCAGCGCGGCCATGAACAGCAAGCGCAAGAGTTGTTGCAAAAAGCATATTGGCGTGATACGGAAAATCCTGAACTGATTGAGCGGCTGTACCGCATATTGCTGGCCAATGGTGACTGGGGGGGCCTGGTTGGCTTGGTGCCCGACCTGTACAAGGTCAAATCCTTGACCGAAAGCGAGGTCAAGGCGCTGGAACTGCGTGCCTGGCAGGGCCGCTTGCACGAAGCGGCCGATTTGCAAGAGCTGAACAAGGTGTGGAATACCCTGTCGTCCACCCTGCACCGCAACCCGCAGATCGTACTGGCATATTGCAGCCGGCTGATTACGCTGGGTCATGCCACTGATGCCGAGGGGCTGTTGCGTCAGCAACTGGAGCAAAAGGTGGACGTGGCCTTGCTGCAGGCTTACGCCCAGATTCCACATGTCAATCCGGAGCGTGCCCTGCAGGCTGCCGAGGGCTGGCTGCAACAGGTATCAGGCGATGCCATGGCCCTGTTTGCTGCTGGACGCTTGGCTGTACAGGCGCGGCAGTGGGCCAAGGCGCGCGATTATTATCGTGGCAGCCTGGAGCTGCAACCGACACCACAGGTCTATGCAGAGCTGGCCCGCTTGCTTAACCAGATGGGCGACTACAAGAGCGGCAACGAGCTGCTGGCCAGCGGCATTCGTTTGCTGGAAGAGCAAGCCGGCCCGGTTGCCGGGCGTTAGTGCTGCTGGCGGCAGGGAGTTGCTTCTTGCCGTCAGCAAAAACAGGGACATTGCAAAGCCCCCAAAAGCTGCTGCCCGCAGCCTTTGGGGCTTTATAGGCGCTGCATCAATTCGCGTACCTTGCTGACGTGCCTGCGGCTGACGTTAAGAGGTTCGGCAAGATGCTGTAAAAACAGCTGCTGCTGGCCACTTTCACTGCGCTCAAGGCGTTCAATGAATGTCTGGTTGACCAGTGTGCTGCGGTGGATGCGGATGAGCAGGTCGGGAAACTCGGCTTCCAGGGCTTTCAGCGAATCGTCGATCAGGGTTTCACCGTTGCGATGGTGGATGGTGACATACTTATGCTCGGCCTGGAAATAGAAAATGTCGGCCAGTGCAATGCACTCAATGCCTTTGTGAGTTTTTGCGCTGATGTGGGTTCTGCCTGCAGGGCGTTCGGTTTTACCCTGTATAGGTGTGTGCCGCTGCAGTCGCGCTACCCGCTCCACTGCTTGCTGCAGAGCTTCCATTCTGACTGGCTTGACCAGATAGCCAAAGGCGTTCACGGCGAAAGCCGGCAGCGCAAACTCATCGTGAGCGGTACAGAAAATTATGGCCGGCGAGTTGGCCTGCTGATCCAGTGTGGCAGCTACCTCAAGGCCATCAAGTACAGGCATCTGGATGTCCAGCAGCAAAATGTCAGGTTGCAGACGCTGACATAGCTCCAGGGCCTGTTGACCGTTGGCAGCTTGCTCGTCAAGCAGCTGGCAGTCAGGAAGCTGGTTTACCAGGCGGGCCAGGCGGTCACGGGCCAGCGGCTCGTCATCGGCGATCAGGACTTTCATGTTTGACGGAGTTTTTTTGGACGACATGATTCAAAGGGTACTGGATTTCTGTGATGAAAACACCACTCTTTGTGCGGGTTGTCAAGGAGGCTGCGGGGCCGAACAGGGCAGTCAGGCGCAGGCGAATGTTTTCCAGAGCGGTGCCGGCTCCCCGGTGTGGCCCGGGTTGCTGTGGCAGCGGGTTTTCCAGCCGCAGTGTAAAGCCGGCCTGCTTTAGTCCGGCCCGGATGGTGATCAGGCCGCCTTCGGACAGAGGCTGGATGCCATGCAAAATGGCGTTTTCAAGCAGGGGCTGCAAGGTCAGGTGTGGCATGGGCAAGTCTTCGGGAACCTGTTCGCACTGCCAGTCAACTTGTAGCCTGTCAGCAAGGCGGTACTGTTCCAGTGACAGGTAGCGGCGAGCTAGAGCCACTTCGTGTTGCCAGGTGGACAGGCCGTCACCCTGGCCGAGGCTGGCGCGGAACAGGTCAGACAGGTCAAGCAGGGCCTGCTCGGCTTTGTCTGGGTCCAGCTGGATCAGGCTTGCGATGCTGTTCAGGCTGTTGAACAGGAAATGCGGTCGTATACGCGCCTGAAGAGCTTGCAGCCGGGCTTGCAGTTCGGCTTGCTGGCGATGCCGGGTCTCGCTTTGCAGGTAGAGTACACGTACGACAATGGCTGACATGATCAGGCTGATTAGTGCATTTTTCAAATACACTGCCGTCCCGCCATGGGCGGCTAGGGAACCCTGATAAAACTGCTGCAGATACTGGCTGAAGGCCGTGCACAGCAGGGTTATCAGCACCACCAGCAGGCAGGTCAGCAGGCTTGAGTGCAGTGAGCTCAGGTGCATCAGCCAGGGTCGCAGCGGACACAGCACGGCAACGGTTAGCAATACAACCCATTGCACAAAAAAGGAAATGAGTGCCAGCCGGCTCCAGTCCAGTCCGGCAGCTCCGGGGTCGGCCAGTACCAGCACCATTACCAGCAGCTGGGCCAGAAGGATCAGGCCAAGCAGTGCTTCGCCACGACATAGCTCGGGCAGGAAAAAGTCCGTATCCCCGTAGTGGGGCGATTTGTCTGTTTTCATAATGGCAGTGTCGCTCTCTGCTGCGTAACAGGCAAGAGCTGGTGCCGGCTAAGCTGCGCAACGGTGATCCTGTTCGCGGTTTTCCTGGAGTTGGCCACGGCGCAGACGTCCTTGCCGGTTCAGGATCAGTTGCCAGTCGATCTTGCCATCGCGGCAGACAAAAAAACGGCCGTTGCTGCTACTGCTGTAACCGTTCGCATTAAAGACTATTTTTGGCCGGAACCCTGCCCACTGCAACTGCAGGTGGCGCCGGTCCAGTGTATGGACATGGCTCGGCTGCCCGGGCTGTCCGTTAAGTGACTGCACCCTTATCACCCAGCCGTCAGACCAGTCATTGCTGCACGTGTGCTGATCTTGGCTTCCGCACAGCTCGACATTGGTCTTGCTGATAACAGCTTGTGAGCGTGACAACTGAACGGCACGTTCGATACTGTGCTGCAGCGCCTGTGAACGGTTTTTCATAATGAAGTCCTGCCAGGCGGGCAGGGCGACCTGGAGTATAATGGCCAGTATAGCCATAAACACCAGCATCTCTATCAGGGTGAGTCCCCATTGTGTGCGGGTCTGCATGATCGCCTCCTTGCATGGTTGCATGTACTCCCTGTGCCTTGGACTGTAGTCCGCCACTAACAAAAAGTTGGCAATTATTGTCTTGCCCGTGGTGCTGCTAATGTGACCCGCTGTCCCGTCGGAGGAATACCCATGTCCAAACTAGTGATTCCATGTGCATATTGTGATGCATTGAACCGGGTGCCTGAACAGCGCCTGAATGACACTCCCCGTTGCGGAGTTTGTGCTGCAACTGTTTTGCGTGACAAGCCGCTGGAGCTGACCGCTGCCCGTTACAGCAAACAGATCAAAGGCGATGTGCCGCTGCTCATTGATGTTTGGGCCAGCTGGTGCGGGCCGTGCCGGCAGTTTGCTCCGGTGTTTGACCAGGCCGCACAAGCGCTTCAGGGTGTATGCCGGTTCGCCAAGCTGAATAGCGAGCAGGAGCCGCAACTGGCTGGTCAGCTGGGGGTTCGCTCCATTCCCTGTTTGCTCCTGTTCAGGAACGGCAGGGAAGTCGCTCGCCAGAACGGTGCCATGTCATTGCCGCAACTGCTGGCCTGGCTGCGCCAACAGGGGGTTGAGGCATAAGCGTGCGCGGGCCAGGCAGGCAGCGGTTCATTTTGCATGCTGTCCAGGCGATGCAGAGTGCCGGCGATACCTGCCTGCCTCCTAAAGCTGCTGTCATCTGCTATCATGCGCGCATGTTTTAACCTGCACCGGAATGACCATGAGCGCAAACCATAAAACCGAACAGACCAACCAGTCCTGGGGTGGCCGCTTTAGCGAGCCCGTGGATGCCTTTGTTGCCCGTTTCACCGCATCGGTCGAGTTTGACCAGCGCCTGTATCGTCACGACATCATGGGCTCGCTCGCCCATGCCAGGATGCTGACCAAGGTAGGCGTGCTGACCGAAGACGAACTCAAGGCCATTGAAGAAGGGCTCAGCGCCATCCAGCAAGAAATCGAGGCTGGCGAGTTTGACTGGCGCGTGGATCTGGAAGATGTGCACATGAATATCGAGGCGCGTCTGACCGAGCGCATCGGCATTACCGGCAAAAAACTGCACACCGGACGTAGCCGCAACGACCAGGTAGCCACTGATATCCGTCTGTGGTTGCGTGACGAGATTGACCTTATTCTGGCCGAAATTACCCGCCTGCAGCAGGGTTTGTTGGAGCTGGCCGAACGCGAAGCCGACACCATCATGCCGGGCTTTACTCACCTGCAAACTGCCCAGCCAGTGACTTTTGGCCATCATCTGCTGGCCTGGTTCGAGATGCTCAGCCGCGACTACGAGCGCCTGGTCGATTGCCGCAAACGCACCAACCGCATGCCGCTGGGCAGCGCCGCGCTGGCCGGTACTACTTACCCGATTGACCGCAGCATCACCTGCGAGTTGCTGGGCTTTGAGGCCATTTCCGGCAACTCGCTCGATGGCGTGTCGGATCGTGACTTTGCCATCGAGTTTTGCGCTGCCGCCAGTCTGGCGATGATGCATCTGTCGCGTTTCTCCGAAGAGCTGGTGATGTGGGCTTCGGCGCAGTTCAACTTTATCAACCTGCCGGACCGCTTCTGTACCGGCAGCTCGATCATGCCGCAAAAGAAAAACCCCGACGTGCCCGAGCTGGTACGCGGCAAGTCTGGCCGGGTGTTTGGTGCTTTGATGGGTTTGCTGACCCTGATGAAAAGCCAGCCGCTGGCCTACAACAAGGACAACCAGGAAGACAAAGAACCGCTGTTTGATGCCGCTGATACCCTGCGCGATAGCCTGCGTGCCTTTGCCGACATGGTGCCAGCCATCGAACCGCGCCGTGAGGTGATGCGCGAAGCGGCCTTGCGCGGTTTTTCCACGGCTACCGATCTGGCCGACTATCTGGTGGGCAAGGGCATTCCGTTCCGCACCTGCCACGATATCGTAGGTCGCGCCGTTGGCTATGGCGTCGAACAGGGCAAGGACTTGGCAGAAATGAGTCTGGACGAGCTGCGCCAGTTTAGCGACCAGATTGGTGAGGATGTGTATCAGGTGCTCACGCTGGAGGGGTCGGTCAACGCCCGTAACCACTTGGGCGGCACTGCGCCAGCGCAGGTACGCGAGGCTGTGGCACGCGGGCGTACACTGCTGGAAGCCCGCTAGGCAGCGTTGGTCAAGTGCGTTCTGTTGCGGGTACTTCAGCAGAAAAAGCAGGGCAGGGTTATTAAGGAGCTTGGTGTGCGTATAACAGATGAAGAGGACAGCGAGGTCCGGCAGCAGCTGGTCGCTGCTGTCGAAAACCAGCTGCAGGATGGCGAGCCGCCTTTTGTGCAGGCTGTGCTCAATAAGCTGGTGCTGGTTGGTATCGAACGTGCAGAAGCGGTCGAAATGATGGCTTATGTGCTGGCAACAGAAATTCGTCAGAGCTTTGCCCAGGAGCGAGGTTTTGATGCCGGCAACTACGAGCACATGCTGCGCGCCTTGCCTGAGCTGCCAGCGGATGACGCCTGAGCAACGAACTATATTTATGCAAAAGCGAGGACACGACCATGGCCCTGACCCAGGAATTGCTGGATGAGCTGCAACTGCTAAGCCTGTTTTCGGTTAGCAGTCTGCAGGAAGGACTGAAAATTCATAGCGACGCATCACCGGTGCGTATCGCAGCGGCCCAGAGGCTGTTTAGCAAGGGCATCATTACTCAGCACGACGGTGGTTATCTGACCCAGCTGGGCCAGGAAGCGGCACAGCAGCTGTTGTCACTGAAAACCATTTTGGCAACCGCCTGACGCATCAGTATGGTCCGGATCCGGCCTGTTATTGAGGAAGGGGTTGATCGCAAGGATCTGTCCCGCATTCGTCAGCGCTTCTTGCAACTTAGCCGGAGCCGTTTGCAGCGGGCTGGGCAAAGCCTGTCGGTGCGCCAGCAGCAGGTTTTGCGTCTGCTGCCCCTGCTGCTGCATGTTAACCATCCCTTGTTGCCCGGCTATGTAACGGCGACTACGCCATCGGGCCTACAGGGCTACCAGCCAGCACCCGAGCTGATCCGGGAAGCCCAGGGGCTGGCGCGCTCTTTTACTTACCGGCAGCGTACGGGCTATGACCGTGCCAGCCTGTACAGTCTCTTTTTGATGGGCAGTATCGGCTCAATTGGCCACGGCACCCAGAGTGATATGGATTTCTGGCTGTGCCATATGCCGGGTCTGGATGAGCTTGCGCTCAATGACTTGCGCTGCAAGTGTGATGCCCTGCAGCAGTGGGCCAGCAGTCTGGGCTGCCAGATACATATTTTTCTGATTAATCCCGAACAGTATGTATCTGGCATGCGTGACGCTGTGCTGACTTCGGATGACTGTGGCACCACCCAGCACTATTTGCTGCTGGACGAGTTTTATCGTACGGCAGTCTGGATGGCTGGCTGCACACCGCTGTGGTGGTACGTTCCAGACTACGAAGAGCACCGCTACGATGAATATTGCCAGATACTCTTGGGCAAGCGCTTTATCAAGCACGAAGAAGTGGTTGATCTGGGGCATCTGGCAGTGGTTCCGGCCAGGGAGTTTGTTGGGGCAAGTATCTGGCAAATTTACAAAGGCATCGCCGAGCCCTATAAATCTCTGCTCAAGCTGTTGCTAATTGAAGTGTATGCGGAACAACATCCGCACGTTGATTGCATCAGCCTCCAGTTCAAGCGGGCACTGTATGAAGGCGAGCCCGATGCTGATGAGCTGGATGCCTACATATTGTTGTATCGCCAGCTTGAACGTTACTTGCAAATGCGGGGCGAGCCGGAGCGCCTGGAGCTGGTTCGGCGCTGTCTGTACTTGAAAATCGGTATTCCCATGGGGCAGCCAGGCGCTTTACGGCGCGGTGGCTGGCAGCGAAAGCTGATTTGGCGACTGATCAGCGAATGGGGCTGGACAGAAAGCCAGTTGCAGCGGCTGGACCGGCGCCATCAGTGGCGGGTAGCAGAAGTACTGGATGAGCGACGGCTGCTGGTGCATGAGTTGACAGCGAGCTATCGGCACCTTGTCCGCTGGGCGCATGAAAGTGGCTGTGCTGCCGATGTCAGTGCCCGCGACCTGGCCGTCCTGGGCAGGCGCTTGCATGCTGCGTTTGAACGCAAGGCTGACAAGGTTGAGCATATCAACCCGCAAATATCCGGCGACATGTCCGAATCTGCGCTGACTCTGGTGGAGTGCCAGACAACAGATGAAGAACATTCACACTGGGCTTTTTTCTCTGGCCACCTGCGACACAGTGAGCTGTGTCACCATTCACCGCTCAAGCGCATGCCGGGCCTTTTGGAGTTGCTGGCTTGGGCATACCGCAATGGTATCGTTGATGCCGGTACCCGCCTGACAGTACTGGCAGCAAGCGAAAATTTTACCGAACGTGATCTGCACGATTTGCTCCAGCGCATCGCCCGTGAATTTCCCCGGGGCCATGCAGAAGTACCTGAACAGATGCTGCTAGAGCCAGCGCGCACCATACACAGCATGCTGATAGTAAATTTGGCACGGGATCCTTTTCCGATGCTGGCCCAGGAGGATATCCAGATTGCGACCGGGCAAACAGATCCGCTGGATTTCTCCGGCCGGCGTGAAAACCTGGTTCGCAGTATAGACCGGCTCAGCATGAACAGCTGGAACGAACTGATGGTACAGGCCTGGGACGGGCCGACTGCATTGCTGGACTGCCTGACCTGTCTGCTGATTGAAATGGGAGGCGGAGAGCCTCTGCCGTTGGGTGTATACAGCTTTGGGCGTACTCGTGCGGAGGTGATTGCTGCACGGGTTAATGAAGTGGCGCATGAGCTGTTGCAAGCTGCCAGCGTTGGAGATGTACGCTATTTGCTGCAGGCGGGGGCCGGCTTTTATGTATTGGAGTGGTGCGATGGTGCAGGAGAAGGCTATTCGCTGGACAGTGTGCCAGCCCTGGAATTGTTTATGGCCAGTCCGAAGCAGACCCTGCCCTGGCTGCTGGACAGGCGGACGCTGATTGATCACCCGCTGAGGCTGGTGTTGCAGCAAGCACAAACTGGCAGCATTGACCTGTTTTACTGGGAGCAAAATGGATTTGCCGAAATCTACCTGCTGGATGAAAATAACTGGCTACTGCGTCAGCGGGTGCCTTTTGCCGGGGAGTCCAGTTTGCTGCTGCCATGGCAGCGCTTTTTTGACGCGCTGCAGCAGCGTCAGAACCGCTGGCTGCCTGAAGAAAACAGCCTGCGGCCAGGGTTGCATGTGCGTTATCATCGCTTGCTTCCTGCGGGCGGTTTGCGTGCGCGCTCATTTGAAACCTGTCAATTGCCGGCCAGGGCTACCGGGCATTTCTACATGGTACAGGCCATTGTCAGTAGTGGCGGGGAGCTGAGCCTGTTCTGTGGTGGGCGGGAATTTGCACAGCTTGATCATGGGGCACAGCTGTATGCCCGGGTTGCCGCAGAAATACTGTCGGTGCGACAGGGTGGTGAGCGCTATCCCTGCTATATCACCGATCTGGACATGCCTGATGAGCAGGGCGGCAGCCAGGAGCATATGGCCCGCTTGTTGCGAAAAAAAATCGAGCTTGAGCAGCTACTCAACCAGGCCTTGCAGGCTCTGGGTTAGCGATCGGTTTGCTTTCAAGGAGCTTCAAAGCCCGGGAAAGTCAACCGGCTCGCCAGACTGCTGCTGGCAAAGGGTTGCCAGCCATTGCCCGAGGCTGCGCTGCTCGTTGCTGCACAGCCAGCGCTGGCTGTCAGTGTCATAGTCAAAGTGGAAACCTCCCTGGCGTGCGGCGACCCAGAGTTGCTTGAGCGGTTCCTGGCGGCTGAGGATGATCTGGCTGCCATCGGTAAACACCAGAGTCAGGATGCCGCCGCTGTTTTCGATGTCAAGGTCCAGGTCGCTGTCATCCAGGATGTCCTCGATTTGCTGCTGGACGTCGTCAACCAGGTCGTGAAACGCACTGCTGTTCAGGGGCATGGAATGTACCTCGAAAAGTGGTGGGGCGGCCGGCGCCAGGCAGGAAACCTCAGCGGACAACTGCCGGCCAGCAGGGTATACTTTGGCAATTTACCCCAAGAGTAAAGGAATTTCCAAATGAAGCGCCGCATTCTGCCCCTGATTGGCTTGATTTTTTTGCTGGGCCTGACCAGTGCCTGTGGCCAGAAAGGGCCTTTGTATCACCCGGATGACGAAAAAGCTGCACGCGAACACCGCAAAGACAGATTTGAGTTGTGAGGCTGGCATGACTGATTTTCCTTTGCGTGACGGACAGCTGTTTGCCGAGGGCGTGGCGCTGGAGCAAATAGCCGAGCAGTATGGTACGCCCACCTACGTTTACTCCCGGGCTCATCTTGAGCGTCAGTATCGCGACTATGCCGATGCCCTGGCAGATGTCGACCATCTGGTCTGTTTTGCCGTCAAGGCCAACTCCAACCTGGCTGTACTGAATGTGCTGGCGCGGCTGGGAGCCGGTTTCGATATTGTTTCAGGAGGGGAGCTGGAGCGTGTACTGGCAGCCGGTGGTGATGCTGGCAAGGTGGTGTTTTCCGGTGTGGGGAAAACCCGTGATGAAATGCGGCGAGCGCTGGAAGCGGGCGTCTATTGTTTTAACGTAGAGTCGTCCAGTGAGCTGGAGCGACTGCAGGAAGTTGCTGCCGGGCTGGGCGTGCAGGCACCCGTATCGTTGCGGGTCAACCCGGATGTGGATGCCGGAACCCACCCTTATATTTCTACCGGACTGAAAGAAAACAAGTTTGGCATTGCCATTGATGAAGCAGAAGATACTTATCTGCAGGCTGCGCGGATGCCCAATATACGGATTATGGGCGTTGATTGTCATATAGGCTCTCAGCTGACCAGCCTGGATCCTTTCATGGATGCGCTTGACCGGGTATTGGCACTGGTGGAGCGTTTGGCTCAGTGTGGCATTCACTTGGAACACCTGGATTTGGGCGGCGGTCTGGGTGTGCGCTACCGTGATGAGGAGCCGCCGCTGGCCAGCGAGTATATGGCACGGGTTTGTGAGCGCACAGCGGGTCTGGGTTTAAAGCTGGTGTTTGAGCCGGGCCGTTATATCGCAGCCAACGCCGGCGTGCTGCTGACACGGGTCGAATGCCTGAAGGTCAACGAAGGCAAATCATTTGCCGTTGTTGATGCGGCCATGAACGATCTGATCCGCCCGGCCTTGTACGATGCCTGGATGGATATAGTGCCTGTGCGCCCTCGAGAAGGTACATGCCGCAGTTATGATGTGGTTGGACCTGTCTGCGAAACCGGCGATTTCCTCGGCAAGGATCGTCAGCTGGTGCTCGAAGAAGGTGATCTGCTGGCAGTCTGTTCGGCGGGTGCTTATGGTTTTGTCATGGCTTCCAACTATAACAGCAGGGGGCGGGCCGCCGAAGTAATGGTTGATGTGGATCAGGTGCATCAGGTACGCCGGCGTGAAACGGTGACCGAGCTGTTTGATAGCGAGTCGGTCCTGCCGGAGTAAGTGCATGTTATTGCGATTTGGCAAGCTGCACTGTCTTGGCGATGACCTAATGCTGCTTGATGCCCTTGGACAACATGTTCAGCTGAATTCGGCCATGATTCAGCAGTGGTCCCGGCGTATTCAGGGCGTTGGTTTTCGGCGGCTGGTAACGGTCGATATCCCCCGGGAGCCGGAAGCTGACTTTGACTGTCGTGTGTATGACCGTAACGGAAGCGAAGTACCTGCCACTTTCGTCGACCTGTGTTGTGCTGCCCGTTTTTTACATGACAAGCGGCTTACCAATCAGCCGGTGCTGCAACTGCAGACGGCAGCGGGCCGGGTCACTGTGCACGTGCGCGGAGACGGCTGGATTGCGGCTGCGTATAGCGGTTTTGACGAGCCTGTGACCACGGGGCTGCCGGATGCTGTGCAGTATCACCTTGAACTGCTGGCGCATCGTCACGGGCTGATGCTGAGCTGGCAGGCATATGACAAGCAGCTGCTGGTTTGGGCTGACCAGGCACCGCCGCACAGGCTGCACCGCCTGTTTCAGCCGGTGATGCGCAAACTGCGAGGCTGGCAATTGCTATGGCTGCATAGCCAGGCAGAGTGTGTTCGGGTGCAAAGCTGGCAAGGGGAGCATGAGCCGGCCGGACATGACCCGGCACGGCTGATTGCCAACAGTGTGCGACAGAACATGCAGCAGGCTGCGGTTCAGGTTGAGTGGCAACAGGATTGCCTGTTGCTTGAGTTTCTGCCACAGGGCAGCATGCAGCTGTTTGCCCGTGCCTGGCCGGTCTATGAGGGACAGATACGTTTATGACTGATGAAGTACGAATACTGGATGATGCGCTGGTCGCAGACTATCTGCGTCGTCATCCCGAGTTTTTTTTGCAGCAGGATGAATTGCTGGCCGAATTGCGCATCCCCCATGCGCGGGGCTCGTCCATCTCGCTGGTTGAGCGCCAGTTGGCGGTGTTGCGCGAGCGCAGCCTGGATATGCATCAGCGGCTTGGCCGGCTGGTGGATGTGGCACGTGACAACGACCGCCTGTTTGAGTTGACGCGCCAGCTGACGCTTGACCTGCTGGATGCTGACAGCCTGGCAACGCTTGTGGCAACACTGGAAGATGGCTTGCGTGAGCGCTTTAAGGTGCCGGCGGTAAGTTTGCTGGTTTTCACTGATTACCAGCTGGATGTTGCACGTGGCATTTCGCTGGCCCAGGCCAAGAAGCAGGTGCCGGGGCTGCTGGGCGAGCAGGTGGTAAGTGGTGCGCTGCGCGAGCATGAGCGGGCATTTTTGTTTGGCGAAGAAGCAGCGGCCAGGGTGCGTTCAGCAGCCGTGGCCAGCTTTGGTGAGCCACGCCTGCTGGGCATGCTGGCGCTGGGCAGCCCTGATGCACAGAAGTATGGCCACACAGTAGGAACGCTGTTTCTTGGCTTTGTAGCGCAAGTACTGGCCAGAGTGCTGCCGCCCTTGCTGCAGAAGCATTGCAGCACTGACATTGATAGCCATTAGTACCCTGCACCCGTCCGGGCGCGCGGCAATGAATCAGCCATATGGGTCACATAGACATGCACACTCAACTGGAACGCTGGCTGCAAGACTGCAAGGCAGGCCGTCAGCTGTCTGCACACAGCATTGAAGCAAGCCAGCGCGACATTGGGGTCGCACTGGCTTTTTGGCAGGGTGCCGGGCTGGACAGCTGGCAGCAGGTCAAGTCGGCCGATGTACGCAGCTGGCTGGCAGATTTGCGCAAAAAGGGCTACGCGCCGGCCAGTATTGCCCGCATGCTGTCTTCCCTGCGCAGCTTTTTCCGCTATTTGCAGCGTGAAGGCGTGCTGGGCAACAATCCGGCCCAGGGCATTCGGCCGCCCAAAGGCGAAAAGAGATTGCCGAGAACCCTTGATGTAGACCGTGCCGCCCAGCTGCTCGACGGATTGCCGACCGAAACGCCAGAGCAGCTGCGTGATCGCGCTATGCTGGAGTTGTTTTACTCATCGGGCCTGCGGCTTGCCGAGCTGACCGGGCTGAACCTGTCGGACCTGGACTTGGCGGCCGGGCAGGTCAGAGTGCTGGGCAAGGGCAACAAGGAACGCGTGTTGCCGGTGGGGCGCCGGGCCCGGGCAGCGCTACAGGACTGGCTCAGGGTGCGCGGGCAGCTGGCCAAAGAAACGCTGGCACTGTTTGTCGGTGTGCGTGGTGCACGGATCAGTCCTGGTGTGGTGCGCAGGGTGTTAGCCCATGCCGGACAGGCAGAGCTTGGCCAGCACCTGCATCCGCATATGTTGCGCCACTCTTTTGCCAGCCACATGCTGGAGTCCTCCCAGGATCTGCGTTCGGTACAAGAGCTGCTGGGGCATGCAAACATCAGTACAACACAGATCTATACCCATCTGGATTTTCAGCATCTGGCACAGGTTTATGATCAGGCCCACCCTAGGGCCAGGCGCAAAAAATAACCGGCACGGCTACCAAAACAGCCTTTTCAATGGTCAGAAGGCTGCCAAAGCAGTACAATCCGGCACTTGATTTATTTGCTCATCAGGAGTCTACGGTGGCTGTTGTCTTTGTTGCCGCGTCAAAACTGCCTACCCCTTTTGCCGAGTTCACCATGCATGGTTTTCTGGATGAAGAAACTGGCAAGGAGCATGTTGCCCTGACCCTGGGTGATATTGCTGACGGTGAGCCGGTGCTGGGCCGGCTGCATTCGGAGTGTCTGACAGGTGACGCCTTGTTTAGCCAGCGTTGTGATTGCGGCGCCCAGCTGGAGGCTGCCTTGCGTGCCATTGCCATGGAAGGGCGTGGAGTGCTGTTATACCTGCGCCAAGAAGGACGCGGGATTGGCCTGCTAAACAAAATCCGGGCATATCGCCTGCAGGATGGCGGTGCTGATACGGTCGAGGCCAACGAGCAGCTGGGCTTTGCCGCGGATCTGCGAGACTACTCCATTTGCAAGCCGATGCTGGATCATCTGGGTATCCACTCGCTGCGCCTGATGACAAATAATCCGCGCAAGGTTGATGCCATGCAAAATTTTGGCGTCCAGGTCAGCGAACGCAAAGCGCTGCGGGTGGGCGAAAACCCGCATAACAAGCTCTATCTGGCTACCAAAGCAGACAAGCTGGGTCACTGGCTGGGCCGTGAGCACCAGGACGAGCATCACGACTGACCATGCAAGCCGGATCCCTGCGTCTTCGTTCCGCCGCCCAGTGGTGGTTGGCAGCACTGGTGCTGGCAGCCATTCTGTTTGTTCCGTTGCCAGACACTTTTCCTGCATTGTTGCAGCACTCGGTGGCCGGGCTGGTGTTTTTTGTTACCGGCTTGCTGACGGTTTTCTTTAGCCGTTCACCTTTTAATACATTCAAAGCGGTGCTGGTCGAGTTTTCGGTGGCGCTACCCCAGCGCTTGCCCAGGCTTTGGCAGACCTATTTTCTGGTGCGTCGCCGCGCCCTGCTGGCCGCCATGTTGCCGGCTGCGATGGCGTTTGCAGGGCGACTGCTGGGGCTGGAACAAACCCCCGTGCTGCTGCTTGTCCTGACCAGTCTGTTGCTGCTCTGGCTGTACCGTACCCCCCGGCAGCTTTGGTAAAAATACCAGCGTCATTTGACAAGCATGTGGTACAGATCAGGTTGGGCCAAGGTTTTCGTCGCCGGTGCTGGTTGCTGTCCCCTGGTGGTGTCCCGTTTTGCCCTGGTGTGTTTAGGCTGACTGAATGCAGCCGAAGACTTGCTGGAGCCTGGGAGTTTTCTGGAGTTGATCAATGAGTTTTGTTTATAGTGCACGCAGTCGTGCCATCGAGCCTTTTCACGTTATGGCGCTGCTGCAACGTGCCAACGAACTGCAGGCAGCGGGCCATGATGTGATTCATCTGGAAATTGGCGAGCCGGATTTTACCACTGCCGAGCCTGTTATCGCCGCAGCCCATGCCGCGCTGGATGCTGGTGCTACCGCCTACACTCCTGCGCTGGGTTTGCCACAGTTGCGTGAAGCCATTGCCGGGTTTTATCAGCAAAGATATGGCTTGAGCCTTGATCCGCAGCGGGTGGTGGTGACGCCTGGTGGTTCGGGAGCCTTGCTGCTGGCCAGTGCACTGCTGGTTGACCCGGGCAAGCACTGGCTGCTGGCCGATCCCGGCTACCCATGTAACCGCCACTTTTTGCGAGTTGTCGAAGGGGGTGCCCAGCTGGTGCCAGTGGGCCCGGATACCCGTTACCAGTTAACGGCAGACCTGGTTGAGCGCTACTGGGATGCGGACTGTGTCGGTGCACTGGTGGCTTCACCCGCCAACCCGACAGGCACAGTGCTTGGCCGCGATGATCTCGCCGGGCTGGGACGTGCAGTGCAGGAGCGCCGGGGTGTGTTGCTGGTCGATGAAATTTATCACGGCCTGACCTACGGGCTGGATGCACCCAGCGTACTGGAAGTGGATGACAAGGCCTTTGTGCTGAACAGCTTTTCGAAATATTTTGGCATGACAGGCTGGCGACTGGGCTGGCTGGTGGCGCCAGAAAGCGCCGTGCCCGAGCTGGAAAAACTGGCGCAGAACCTGTTTATCAGTGCCCCAACCATGGCGCAGCATGCTGCACTGGCCTGCTTTACCCCGGCCGCACTGGAGATTTTTGAGCAGCGCCGGGCAGAGTTTGCCGCCCGTCGCGACTATCTGTTACCAGCACTGCGTGAACTGGGCTTCAAGATTGAGGTTGAGCCGCAAGGGGCGTTTTACTTGTATGCGGATATTTCCGCTTTTGGTGGTGATTCCTTTGAGTTTTGCCGTTATTTTCTGGAAGAGCAGCACGTGGCCTTCACACCAGGGGTTGATTTTGGTCGCCACCGTTCCGCTGAGCATGTGCGCTTTGCTTATACACAGCCGGTGCCTCGTTTGCAGCAGGCAGTCGAGCGCATAGCAGCGGGTCTGGCCAAGTGGAGGACACGTCATGCTGATTGAGCCTGGCCTTGAGCAGGGGCGGCTGTTGAAACGCTACAAGCGCTTTTTTGCGGATATTGAGACGGCTGATGGCAGCCTGGTCACGGCCCACTGCCCGAATACCGGCTCAATGCTTAATTGCTTGCAGGAGGGTGCTGCTGCCTGGTTTGTACGTAATGACGATCCGAAACGCAAGCTCAAGGCCACGCTGGAAATCTTGCAGACACCCCATGGCCGGCTGGCCTGTGTCAACACAGGACGTGCCAATGCACTGATCGAAGAGGCGCTGCACAATGGAGTGATCAGTGAGCTGGCCGGGTTTGACATGCTGCGCCGCGAAGTACGTTATGGCGAAGAAAAAAGTCGCGCTGACTTTTGTCTGGAGTTTGGCCCGGAAAAGGTATTTGTCGAGGTGAAAAGCGTGACCCTCGGCTTTGCCAACTCTGATGTGGCGGCGTTTCCCGATGCAGTAACCGAGCGAGGCACCAAACATTTGCGCGAACTGACTCGCCTCGCGCAGGCTGGCCAGCGTACCCTGTTGCTTTATTGCGTAAACCTGACCGGCATTGCTGGCGTGCGGGCCGCCGGAGAAATCGACCCTGCTTATGCTGCTGCGCTAACCGAGGCCAAAGCGGCCGGAGTTGAGGTGTTGGCCTACGGTGTTGATATCAGGCCAGACGAGAACCGCATTGAAGTAGTACGGGCATTGCAGGTCTTGGCGGATTGATTTTTGCACTGCGGTGCCAGGACCGGGCGGAACATTGCATCAGGCTGACGCTTGTCCGTGTCAGTAAACTGCCACGAACCGCTGATGCCTGACGCAACGTCCCGCCCACTCCAAATGTACCTTGTGCGGGCGGGGGAGGTCGTGGCACACCGCGACAGCAGCACGGCTCTGCCGTGCCCATAACCCTCAAGCTGCACAAAAGTGTATGTGTTGTGGGCAAGGCCGGAGCAAAGCCTGCATGGATGTACTTGTGGCGTCTTTGCGTAGCGCCTTGACCGCAACGCTATACTTGCAGTGCAAAATCAACCTGCCAGCATTTTTCTGGCGTGTGCCAGCGATTCGTCGGTCATTTCTACCCCGCCCAGCATGCGGGCGATTTCTTCGGTACGCTGTGCCGGCTTGAGCTCACAGACAGCAGTCGTGGTGCTGTTTTTGCCGCGCTCCTTGTAGACAAACAGGTGCTGGTGCCCCTGGGCTGCGACCTGGGGCAGGTGAGTGACTGTGAGGACTTGGCCAGTTTCACCCAGCTGGCGCAGCAATTGGCCGACAATTTCAGCGGTGGGGCCGCCAATGCCGACATCTACCTCGTCAAACACCAGCGTCGGTACCCGGGAAGTTTGTGCAGTGATGACCTGAATGGCCAGGCTGATGCGTGACAGTTCGCCACCGGAGGCGACACGGGCCAGTGGTTTGAGTGGCTGACCGGGGTTGGCGCTGACCAGAAACTCGATGCTTTCCAGGCCATGCACTGCAGGGTCGGACACGGCGAGCCCGGTCAGCGCGATTTCAAAGCGGCCCCCCGGCATGCCCAGTTCCTGCATGCGTTCGGTCACGGCTTTTTGCAGTTTTTTGGCAGCTGCGGCCCGTTTGCTGGTCAGGCTGGCAGCTTTTTTAGTGTATTCGGCTGCCAGCTGTTCCAGCTCGATGGCCAGGTTGCCGAGCTGTCCGTCTTCGCCCTGCAAGCCTTCGAGCTCTTGTAGCAATTGCTGGTGCAAGCTGTTCAGTTCTTCGGGGTTTACGCGATGCTTGCGAGCCAGGCTATAGATGCCGTCCAGTCGTTCATCGACCCATTGCTGGCGTTCGGGGTTGGCATCGAAGCCATCGACAAAGCGATTCAGTTCGCCAACAGCTTCTTCAACCTGGATTTGGGCGCTGGTCAGCAGTTCGTTGCATTGCTGCAGTGCGGCTGGTGGCTGGGTAAATGCGCGTCCACGGTTCAGGCCGCTGGACAGCGCGGAAAGCACTGTGTTTCCCTCGCCCTCGCTGCACAGGTCGATAATGAAGCGGCAGTGTTCCAGCAGCTGCCCGGCCTGGGACAGGGTTTGCTGCTCCTGCTCCAGCTGTTCCAGCTCGTTATCGCCCAGTGACAGTGCATCGAGCTCTTCAAGCTGGTAGCAGAGCAGCTGGATGCGGGCCTGCTGTTCTTCGCTGGTGCTGTTCAGGCGCTCCAGCAGGGTGGTTTTTTGTTGCCATTGGCGGGCCAGCTGGCTGACTTCCTGGCTTAGTGGCACCACTTTGGCATATTCGTCCAGCAGGCGGCGGTGGGTGTCGGTTTTTAGCAGCGACTGGTGTTCGTGCTGACTGTGGATGTCGATCAGGAGGGCGCCCAGCTCGCGCAGGTCGGCCTGTGTGCAGGGCTTGCTGTTGATGTAGCCGCGGGAGCGGCCCTCGGCAGTGATGACACGACGCAACAGGCACTGGCCATCATCGTCCAGGTCGCGTTCGGCCAGCCAGGCAGTGGCTTCGGGAATTTGCCGGATATCAAAGCTGGCAAGAATGTCAGCCTTGTCGGCGCCCGGGCGAACCACCCCGCTGTCGGCGCGGGCACCCAGGCTCAGGCTGAGGGCATCCAGCATGATTGACTTGCCGGCACCGGTTTCACCAGTGATCACGCTCATGCCTGGTTTCAGCTCGAGATCAAGGTGGTCAACAATCGCATAATTATGAATATTTAGCTGCAGCAGCATAGTGGCTGGCTCCTGTTGTTGGCAGACCTGACTGGCCGTTTTGCATTCAGTATTACTGTGTATTTATACAGCTGTTTTTTTGGCTGCACAAGATGCAAGTGTGAAAAGTTTTGTTAATCGCGGATGTGCGACAGCTCCGGGTCATCAGGGCGGGGGCAAGGCCAGCGCAGCTTGCAGGGAGCTGGTGAGCATTTTGAGCTACTGTTCGGCAGTGCCCTGACAATACAGGTAATTATTCGGCGCATTCTTCAACGTTTTGCGCGGCTGGGCCTTGACGCCGGTGCAGGGGCTGGTAAGGATGCCGTGAAACTGTCCCAATATCCCTGTGACGAAGTTGTGCAGAGGCAAAAAAACAAGGCGTGCTCTTGAACTGCTGTGCATTGAGCCCCATATAGGGCGTCACTTGAGGATTTTTCGTGCCGCCGGGTCGGCATGCAGTAACAGATAGCAACGAGGACACAACATGACAGACGAACAGCAACAGGACCAGGACGAGCTGCTCAGCGAGGAGCAGGTGGCGCAGGAGCTGGAGCAGGGTGGCCTGCAAGCAAAAATAGAAGAGCTGGAAGCACAGCTGGCTGACGCCAAGGACCAGGCATTGCGGGCGGTTGCCGAAATGCAAAATGTACGTCGTCGTGCCGAGCAGGATGTGGAGAAGGCGCACAAGTTCGCGCTGGAAAAGTTTGCCGGCGACATGCTGGCTGTTGTGGATACGCTGGAGCGTGGCGCCGAAGCCGGTGATACCACTAATGAAGCCATCAAGCCTATGGTTGAGGGCATGCAGCTGACCCTCAAGCTGTTGCTGGATACCCTCAGGCGCTACCAGGTCGAGCGTGTTGACCCGCTTGGCCAGCCCTTCAACCCCGAGCTGCATCAGGCCATGGCCATGGAAGAAAGCACCAGCAGTGAGCCCGACAGTGTGCTGAAAGTATTCCAGTGTGGCTACACCCTCAATGGCCGCCTGTTGCGTCCGGCCATGGTCGTTGTGAGCAAGGCGCCGAGCGAGCCGCCGGTAAAAATCGACGAACAGGCTTGAAAAGCCGGTTATTACCCCCATTAAGTCACCATCGTAAATAAAAAGGAAGCACCAAATAGCTGCCTGTGTTGTCAGGAAAAACTTGTAAATCAGCGTGAGAATGCTTGTTTGCTGCAGTGAGTTGCGTTCTTGCTGGTTTCTGGCCCTGGCAGCCTCGTCAACCCTATTCAGAGTTTCCTTGGAGATGGTCGCAAGACACTTATATTTATCTGGAGCCAAGCATGAGCAAAATTATTGGAATTGACCTGGGTACTACCAACTCCTGTGTTTCTGTCCTGGAGAACGGCGTATCCAAGATTATTGAAAACGCCGAGGGTGGCCGTACTACCCCGTCCATCATTGCTTACACCAATGATGGTGAGACTCTGGTTGGTCAGGCGGCCAAGCGCCAGGCGGTTACCAACCCTGAAAACACCCTGTATGCAGTCAAGCGCCTGATCGGTCGCCGCTTTGACGAAGAGGTTGTGCAGAAAGACATCAAGATGGTGCCTTACAAGATCGTCAAGGCAGACAACGGTGATGCCTGGGTCGAGGCCAAAGGCGAGAAAATGGCTCCGCCACAGGTGTCTGCCGAGATCCTGCGCAAGATGAAAGAAACGGCTGAAGATTATCTGGGCGAGACAGTCACTGAAGCGGTTGTCACTGTTCCGGCTTACTTCAATGACAGCCAGCGTCAAGCTACCAAGGATGCTGGCCGCATTGCCGGACTGGATGTCAAGCGCATCATCAACGAGCCGACCGCAGCTGCGCTGGCGTACGGCATGGACAAGGTCAAAGGTGACAACACCATCATCGTTTATGACCTGGGTGGTGGTACCTTTGACGTTTCCGTTATTGAGGTTGCTGAAATCGACGGCGAACACCAGTTTGAAGTGTTGGCCACCAACGGGGATACCTTCCTGGGTGGTGAGGACTTTGACATTCGCCTGATCGACTACCTGGCTGACGAGTTCAAGAAAGAAAACGGCATGGACCTCAAGGGTGATCCTCTGGCCATGCAGCGCCTGAAGGAGGCGGCCGAGAAAGCCAAGATCGAGCTGTCCACCGCCCAGCAGACCGACGTCAACTTGCCGTATGTAACTGCCGATGCCAGTGGCCCCAAGCACCTGAATGTGAAAGTGACCCGTGCCAAGCTGGAATCACTGGTTGAAGACCTGGTCAAACGCACCCTGGAGCCTTGCCGCATTGCGCTGCAGGATGCCGGTCTGGATGCCAAGGCCATTAACGACGTGATTCTGGTTGGTGGTCAGACCCGCATGCCCATGGTACAGCAGGCTGTGGCCGACTTCTTCGGTACCGACGCGCGCCGCGACGTCAACCCTGATGAAGCTGTTGCCATGGGTGCCGCCATTCAGGCTGCGGTTCTGTCCGGTGACGTCAAGGACGTTCTGCTGCTCGACGTCACCCCGCTGACCCTGGGTATTGAAACCATGGGCGGCGTGATGACCGCACTGATCGAGAAGAACACCACCATTCCGAGCAAAAAGTCCCAGGTGTTCTCCACCGCAGATGACAACCAGAGCGCTGTGACCATTCACGTGTTGCAGGGTGAGCGCAAGCAGGCGGCACAAAACAAGTCACTGGGCAAGTTTGATCTGGCCGACATACCGCCAGCACCCCGTGGCGTGCCGCAGATCGAAGTGACTTTCGACATCAATGCTGACGGTATCCTCAATGTGTCCGCCCAGGACAAGGCTACCGGCAAGCAGCAATCCATCGTGATCAAGGCCAACTCTGGCTTGAGCGACGAGGAAATTGAGCAGATGGTACGTGACGCCGAAGCGAACGCCGAGGAAGACCGCAAGTTTGAAGAACTGGTAACTTCCCGCAACCAGGGCGATCAGCTGGTCCACGCCACCAAAAAGATGCTCAGCGAGCATGCCGACAAAGTGAGCGATGACGAAAAAACAGCCATCGAAACCGCTTTGGCCGAACTGGAAGAAGCGCTCAAGGGCGATGACAAGAGCGCCATCGATGCCAAGGTTGAAGCCTTGTCCCAGGCCAGTGCTCCGGTTGCGCAGAAGATGTACGCCGAGCAGGCCGAAGCCGGTCAGGCTGGCGCTACAGATGCCGGTGCGACAGACGATGCGGACGATGTGGTGGACGCCGAGTTCGAAGAAGTCAAAGAAGACGACAAGAAGTAAGGTGTCTGCTGTGAACCATCACGGCAATAACTGAGCGGAAACAATGCGGGGGCGTGCTCCCGCATTGTTGTTTGCAGCAACCAACAAGCGAAGAGTGTCATGTCGAAACGCGATTTTTATGAAGTGCTCGGTGTCGAGCGCGGTGCCAGCGAAGCCGAGGTGAAAAAAGCCTACCGGCGCCTGGCCATGAAGTATCACCCGGACCGCAATCCGGATGACAAGGACGCCGAGAATAAATTCAAGGAAGCCACCGAAGCCTACGAAGTGCTTTCGGACGCCGATAAGCGTGCAGCTTACGATCAGTACGGCCATGCCGGAGTAGACCCGCAAATGGGTGGCGGTGCCGGATTTGGCGGTGCCGGGTTCTCCGATATTTTCGGTGATGTGTTCAGTGATTTTTTTGGCGGTGGCGGTGGGCGCCGGGGTGGCCCGCAACGCGGCAGTGACCTGCGCTATACCATGGAGCTGTCGCTGGAAGATGCGGTACGCGGCAAGACCGTAGAAATCCGTGTGCCCACCCTGGTCGAGTGCAAGCCCTGTGAAGGCAGCGGTGCCAAAAAGGGTACCAAACCGGTAACCTGTACCACCTGTAACGGCATGGGCCAGGTGCGCATGCAGCAGGGTTTCTTTGCCGTACAGCAAACCTGCCCACGCTGTCATGGCAGCGGCCAAGTGATTACCGAGCCCTGCACCAGCTGTAACGGTCAGGGCCGGGTAGAAGAAAGCAAGACCCTGTCGGTCAAGGTTCCCGCCGGTGTTGATACCGGTGACCGCATCCGTCTGACCGGTGAGGGTGAGGCAGGTGCACATGGCGGTCCGGCTGGTGACCTCTACGTGGTGGTCAACGTCAAGCCGCATGATATTTTCGAGCGCGATGGCCGCAACCTGCATTGTGAAGTACCCATCAGCATTGTTGACGCCACACTGGGCGGCGAGCTGGAAGTGCCAACCCTGGATGGTCGCGTCAAGCTGAAGATTCCCGAGGGTACGCAAACCGGCAAGCTGTTCCGCCTGCGCGGCAAGGGGGTTACTCCGGTTCGCGGCGGCGGTGTCGGTGACCTGATCTGCCGGGTGGTGGTGGAAACTCCGGTCAAGCTGAACAAACGCCAGCGTGAGTTGCTTGAGGAGTTGCGAGAATCCCTGCAGGGTGACCAGTCACACTCGCCCCGTGCCAGCGGCTGGTTTGATGGCATGAAGCGGTTTTTTGGTGACAACAAATAGGGGTGTGTTTTGCACTGTGGCGCCAGGGCCGGGTGGGGTGCTGCATCAGGCTGACGCTAACCCGTGTCAGCAAGCTGCCCCGGATCGCTGATGCCTGACGCAACACCCCGCCCGGCCCAAATCTGCCTTGTGCGGGTGGGGGGATGGCTCCGTCATCGGTGATGACGGAGTGCTGTCGCGGTGTTTGGGTGTTGTCTTCCCCGTGCAAGCGACTTCGGTCGCGGGCAGTAAAATACAAAAGCTTCGACAAAAGTCGGTCTGGCTGCAATTGACCGCATATTGTGCCCGTCAAACATGCTAGGATTAGCACCACATTTTCTGGGCCGCAGCACACCAGCGGCTATTTATTGAGTGCCGGTTCCACAAGAACGGCAAGAGAGAGCAGACATGTTGAGAATCGCAGTGACCGGTGCAGCCGGGCGTATGGGTAGAACCCTGATTGATACCGTCAAGGCTACTCAGGGTATCTTGTTGACGGCTGCCATCGCGCGTCCGGACAGCAGCCTGATTGGTGTCGATATTGGTGAGCTGGCCTGTATTGGTAACACGGGTATCGAGGTGGTTAGCGACCTGGAGCAAGTACTGGACAGCTTTGATGTTTTGGTGGACTTTACCCACCCAACTGTAACCCTGAAAAACATTGAGGTCTGTCGCAAGGCTGGCAAGGCCATGATCATTGGCACCACTGGCTTTACCAATGCCGAGCGCCAGCTGATTGAAGAAGCTTCCCGGGAGATTCCCATCGTGTTTGCTGCCAACTTCAGTGTGGGTGTCAACCTGTGTCTGAAGCTGGTTGACATGGCCGCCCGCGTACTGGGCAACGAGGTGGATATCGAAATCATCGAAACCCATCATCGTGACAAAGTGGATGCACCATCTGGCACGGCGCTGGCAATGGGTGAGATTATTGCCGAAGCTCTGGGTCGTGATCTGGACAAGGTTGCTGTCTATGGCCGTGAAGGCCAGACCGGTGCCCGTCCACGTGAGGTGATCGGCATTTCTGCCGTGCGTGCTGGTGATGTGGTTGGCGATCATACCGTAATGTTTGCTGCTGACGGTGGTCGTACCGAGATTACTCACCGTGCTTCCAGCCGCAAGACCTTTGCCCGTGGCGCGGTACGCGCAGCGGCCTGGCTAGAGGGCAAACCTGCCGGGCTATACAGTATGAATGACGTGCTCGGGTTATAATTCTTGCCCGGCAGGGCAGGTGCTGCTTTTCTGTAGGAGCGGCTTTAGCCGCGATCTGTGGTTGTCCGGGCTAAAAGGTTGTTCGCCACTGAACAGGCTTGTGCGGAGCTCTGTTCGTCACTGAAGTGGCCCGTACAGGGTTCCGGTTGAGGCCCTGTATTTGTCCTTCCGGTTTTTTTCAAACTGCCGTACAATACTGCTTTAGTGTATCCACTAGAAGCGCACCCCATATGAAAAGAAAAAAGCGGAATGATGTCTACCCACGTCATTCCGCTTTTTTGCGAACCTGTGCGTGTAAAACTCATAACGGGAGGTCCATTTGTCCAAGCCAGCCATACTTGCCCTTGCTGACGGCAGCGTTTTTCACGGTACAGCCATTGGTGCTGAGGGCCACGTACTGGGTGAGGTCGTGTTTACCACAGCCATGTCCGGCTATCAGGAGCTGTTGACCAACCCGGCAGCAGCCGGCCAGTTGCTGGCCTTTACCTATCCGCATATCGGCAACAGCGGCATCAACGACCAGGACGGCGAGTCGGAGCGCATCCAGGCGGCCGGCCTGATCATCCGTGACCTGCCGCTGATCGCCAGCAACTGGCGCAGCAACCAGAGCCTGCAGGACTATCTGCTGGCCAATAACTGCGTGGCCATTGCCGACATTGATACCCGTCGCCTGACCCGTATCCTGCGCGACAAGGGCACCCAGGCCGGCTGCATCCTGGCGGGTGCCGATGCCACCGAACAGCAGGCGCTGGAGCTGGCACGTGGCTATGCACTCGATGCGACACGCAATCCGGTTGCTGATGTCACCACCGCCAAAAGCTACAACTGGACCGAAGCTCCCTGGGAGCTGGCCACCAACAGCCACGCACAGGTACCGGCAGAACAGCTGCCGCACCGGGTTACCGTTTACGATTTCGGCGTCTCCCGTTCGCTGTTGCGTGACCTGGTCGCCAAGGGCTGCAACCTGACCGTAGTGCCGGCAGACACCCCTGCTGCCGAAGTGCTGGCCAGCAAGCCACAGGGCGTAGTGCTGTCCGGCGGGCCCGGCGCAGCGGGCGATTGTCAGCAGGCGGTTACCACAGCACAGCAACTGCTGGAAGCCGGTGTTCCCCTGTTGGGTGTTGGTCTGGGCCATCAGCTGCTGGCGCTGGCCAGTGGCGCACAGATCAAGCGCTTGCCGGTGGCCCGTGTGGGTGTCAACTATCCGGTGAAGGACCTGGCCAGCGATCAGACCATGATCAGCAGCCAGCACCACAGCTTTGCTGTGGATGCAGACAGCCTGCCGGCCAGCCTCAAGCTGACCCACGTGTCACTGCCGGACAATGGCGTGCAGGGCATCGAGGTCAACGGCAAGCCGGCCATCGGTTTCCAGGGCGTGCCGCACCTGAGCGCCGAGCCCAACACCAGCAGCGCCTTCTACGACCGCTTCATTGCACTGCTGCAACAGGCCTGATAGAAGATGCTCAGCAGCGTAGGCGTTACCGACCTCTGGACCTATGTCATCGGCACGATCCTGATCGTGCTGCTGCCCGGGCCCAACTCCCTGTTTGTGCTGGCCACTGCGGCTGCCCGCGGCATTGCTGATGGCTACCGCGCGGCACTGGGGATTTTTATCGGTGATGCCATCCTGATGCTGCTGTCAGCGCTGGGCGTGGCTTCGCTTCTGCGTACCGAGCCCATGCTGTTCATGGCACTCAAGTATGCCGGCGGTGCCTACCTGTGCTGGCTGGGACTGAACATGCTGCTGGGAGCCTGGCGCCGTCTGCGCCACCCGGAACCGTCCAGTGCACCGCAGCGTCAGCACAAGCTGTCCAGCCGGCCCACGCGCAAGGCATTGCTGCTCAGCCTGTCCAATCCTAAGGCCATCCTGTTTTTTGTTTCATTCTTTATTCAGTTTGTTGATCCGGCTTACGCCCACCCGGGTCTGTCCTTTCTGGTGCTCGGGCTGATTGTGCAGCTGATCAGCGGCATCTACCTGAGCATCCTGATTTTTACCGGCGCCCGCCTGGCGCACTGGTTTCGCCAGCGGCAACGCCTGGCCACCGGTGCCCTGACCGGAGTGGGCGCCCTGTTTGTCAGCTTTGGCGTCAAGCTGGCCACCGCAACCCTGACTTGATAGCACGAGAATCCCATGCCAAAACGCACAGATATTAAAAGCATCCTGATCATCGGCGCCGGCCCCATTGTCATTGGCCAGGCCTGCGAATTTGACTATTCGGGCGCACAAGCCTGTAAATCCCTGCGCGAAGAAGGCTTCCGCGTGATTCTGGTCAACTCCAACCCGGCCACCATCATGACCGACCCGGCCATGGCCGACGCCACCTACATTGAGCCGATCCAGTGGCAAACCGTGGCGAAAATCATCGAAAAAGAGCGCCCGGATGCAATCCTGCCGACCATGGGCGGCCAGACCGCACTCAACTGCGCACTGGCACTGGAGCGTGAGGGCATTCTGGAAAAGTTTGGCGTGGAAATGATCGGCGCCAACGCCGATACCATCGACAAGGCCGAAGACCGCTCCCGTTTTGACAAGGCCATGCGCGACATCGGCCTGGAGTGCCCGCGTTCCGGTATTGCCCATAGCATGGAAGAGGCATACGACGTGCTGGACCAGGTGGGCTTTCCCTGCATCATCCGCCCCAGCTTCACCATGGGCGGCACCGGTGGCGGCATTGCCTACAACCGCGAAGAGTTTGAAGAAATCTGCTCCCGCGGCCTGGAGCTGTCACCAACCCGCGAGCTGCTGATTGACGAGTCGCTGATCGGCTGGAAAGAGTACGAAATGGAAGTTGTGCGTGACAAAAACGACAACTGCATCATCGTCTGCTCGATTGAAAACTTCGACCCCATGGGTGTACACACCGGCGATGCCATCACCGTAGCTCCGTCGCAGACCCTGACCGATCGCGAATACCAGATCATGCGCGATGCCTCCTTTGCCGTGATGCGTGAAATTGGAGTGGAAACCGGCGGTGCCAACGTGCAGTTCGGCATCAACCCGGACAACGGCCGCATGGTGGTAATCGAAATGAACCCGCGTGTGTCCCGTTCCTCGGCGCTGGCTTCCAAGGCGACCGGTTTCCCGATTGCCAAAATCTCCGCCAAACTGGCCGTCGGCTACACCCTGGACGAGCTGGCCAACGACATCATTGGTGGTCGCACCCCGGCCTCTTTTGAGCCGACCATCGACTATGTCGTGACCAAAATGCCGCGCTTTGCCTTCGAAAAATTCCCCAAGGCGGACGCGCGCCTCACCACCCAGATGAAATCGGTCGGTGAAGTCATGGCCATGGGCCGCACCTTCCAGGAATCCCTGCAAAAGGCCCTGCGCGGGCTGGAAGTGGGCGTGACCGGCCTGGACTCCATTGTCGACATGGATGACCCCGAGCTGGATGCCATCCTGCGCCGCGAGCTGTCGGTGCCCGGAGCCGAGCGCATCTGGTACATCGCCGATGCCTTCCGCGCCGGCATGAGCCGTGACGAAATTCACCAGCTGACCAAAATCGACCACTGGTTCCTGATCCAGATCGAAGACCTGTACAACGAAGCCGAAGCCCTGCGCAAAATGGGCTTTGCCCAGCTGGACCGCGCCACCATGCTGCGCCTGAAACGCAAGGGCTTCAGCGATGCGCGTCTGGCCAAGCTGCTGGCCATCTCCGAAAAAGAAGTACGCAACCGCCGTCACCAGCTGGAAGTATTCCCGGTGTACAAGCGCGTGGACACCTGCGCCGGCGAGTACGCCACCGACGTGGCCTACATGTACTCCAGCTACGAAGACGAGTGTGAAGCCAACCCGAGCAATCGTGACAAGATCATGATCCTTGGCGGCGGCCCCAACCGTATCGGCCAGGGCATCGAGTTTGACTACTGTTGCGTACATGCCGCGCTGGCCATGCGCGAGGATGGCTACGAGACCATCATGGTCAACTGCAACCCGGAAACAGTCTCCACCGACTACGACACCTCCGATCGCCTGTATTTTGAGCCGGTAACCCTGGAAGACGTACTGGAAATCGTCCGTGTCGAGAAGCCCAAGGGTGTCATCGTGCAGTATGGCGGCCAGACTCCGCTGAAAATCTGCCGTGCCCTGGAAGAAGCCGGCGTGCCCATTATTGGCACCAGCCCGGACGCCATCGACCGCGCCGAAGACCGCGAGCGCTTCCAGCAGATGGTGCAGCGCCTGGACCTGCTGCAACCGAAAAATGCCACCGCGCGCAGCGAAGAAGAGGCCATCCGCCACTCCAAAGACATCGGCTACCCGCTGGTGGTGCGCCCGTCCTACGTGCTGGGTGGCCGCGCGATGGAAATCGTCTACGACGAAGAAGAGCTCAAGCGCTACATGCGCGAAGCGGTGCAGGTCTCCAACGACAGCCCGGTGCTGCTGGATCACTTCCTTAACAGCGCCATCGAGGTGGACATCGACGCCATCTGTGACGGCGAACAGGTCGTCATCGGCGGCATCATGCAGCATATTGAACAGGCCGGCGTACACTCTGGTGACTCCGCCTGCTCGCTGCCGGCGTACTCGCTGTCACAAAAGGCACAGGACACCATCCGCGACCAGGTCAGCCGCATGGCGCTGGAGCTGGGTGTACGCGGCCTGATGAACGTGCAGATGGCCGTACAGGGCGACGATATCTTCGTCATTGAAGTCAACCCGCGTGCCTCCCGCACCGTGCCCTTTGTTTCCAAGTGCATTGGCGACTCGCTGGCGAAGATTGCTGCCCGCGTCATGGCCGGCAAAACCCTGCAAGAGCTGGGCTTTACCAAAGAGGTCATCCCGCCATTCTTTAGTGTCAAGGAAGCGGTGTTCCCCTTTGCCAAATTCCCCGGGGTTGATACCATCCTTGGTCCGGAGATGAAATCCACTGGTGAAGTCATGGGCGTCGGTGACAGCTTTGCCGAAGCCTTTGCCAAGGCCCAGGCCGGTGCCGGCGAAAAGCTCCCAGACGCCGGTTGCGCCTTTATCAGTGTGCGCGAAGGCGACAAGGCAGAAGTGGCCGAGCTGGCCAAAGACCTGCTGGAACTGGGCTTTAGCCTGGTCGCCACCCGAGGTACCGCCAAGGTTATTGAAGAGGCGGGCCTGCGGGTACGCACCGTCAACAAGGTCACCGAAGGCCGCCCGCACATTGTGGACATGATCAAGAACCAGGAAATCTCCCTGATTATCAATACAACCGAAGGCCGGCAGTCAATCGCCGACTCCTTCTCGATTCGCCGTAACGCCTTGCAGAACAAGGTCTACATCACCACCACCCTGGCAGCAGGGCAGGCGGTGTGCCAGGCCCTGAAGTTTGGCCCGGAAAAAACCGTACGCCGTCTGCAAGACTTGCACGCAGGACTGTAGATTTGAGTAAATTTCCAATGACCGTCCAGGGCGCCAAAGCCCTGGAAGAAGAACTGAAACACCTGAAAACCGTAATGCGCCCGCAGATCACCGAAGCCATCGCCACCGCGCGCGAGCTGGGTGACCTGAAAGAAAACGCCGAATACCATGCCGCCCGCGAGCAGCAGGGTATGGTCGAGGCGCGCATCAACGACATCGAGGGTCGCCTGTCGGCGGCCCAGATCATTGACGTCACCACCTTGCCGCACACCGGCAAGGTGATCTTTGGCGTCACGGTCGAGCTGTGCAACCTGGAAAATGACGAAACCGTCAGCTACCAGATTGTTGGCGAAGACGAAGCCGACTTCAAACAGGGCAAAATCTCCGTCACCTCGCCCATCGCTCGCGCCCTGATTGGCAAGGAAGAAGGCGAAATCGTATCCGTACACACCCCGGGTGGTGTGGTTGAATACGAAATCCTCGAAGTACAACACCTGTAACCAGAAGGCAGAGGGCGGAGCACAGAGCGCAGAACAAGCACGTGTGCGAACGGGCTTGCCCGTGAGAGAACCCGCCCCTGTCCACGACTGACCCGTACCAGGAAACCAGCACACCATGCCTGCAACGCCGCCCACACCCATACCGTTTTTGCCCATGCCCGCTATGCTCTGGCAGCTGATGCAAACCCTGTGGCTGGGCGCACACATGGCGGCGCTATTACTGTTCATGCCGATGCTGGTCAAGATCGGCTTTGCCCCGATGCTGCTGCAGGAAGTTCACGGCCAGCTGCGGCCGGCCCTGCTGGTTTTCACCCTGATGGCCACTGCAGTGCAGATGCTGGTTCTGGTACGCACGAGCGGCATTCATGCCCTGGTGCGCCAGCTGCGCGGCCAGCTGCTGCTGGGCATCTGGCTGCTGGCGCTGGTGGTGCTGGTTGGCTACGGCAAGGAAACTATCAGTGACACCATGATTCGCGGCCTGTACGGAGCCATGCTGGGGGCCGGGCTGGTATTGCTGACGCAGCCGTTGCCGCGAAAGAAAGGTTAGTTCTATTACAAGAGGGGTCAGGTGCATTTGTTTTTTATAAATAAATGCACCTGACCCCTTTTTGTGCCTGTGTGTTTACCTGATCCCCGTCGTTGTCCATTCAAACTCTATGGGTATACTTTATTTTCCCTGGGATAATAGGAATGCCCATGTCACACAAGCACAACCCTTCATACTGGCTGATTGAGCTGCTTGCCTGGTGGGAAGGCAACGTGCAACCCAGCCAGTTGGCTTTGTACTGGCAATGCAGTCGACAGCATGCCAGCAATAAGCTAGGCGAATACAGACGTGAATACCCGTTGGCGCTGGACTATGACGAAACCCGCAAGACTTATCACCCCTCTGACCGTTTTACCCCCGCCCATATCTCCCGCGAGGCAAACGAATACCTTAACTGGCTAACCGGTTACAGTCCGGTTGCGCAGCAACAGCTGGCAACCTGGACCCTGCAACCACCACCCCGCAGCATTACACCGCAGCTTATGCGCCCCCTTGTGCAAGCGTTGCGTGAAGGCCGGCGGGTTGATGTGGAATATGGCTCGATGAGCCGTCCTGGCCGAGATGGCCGCATTATCGCTCCCCATCATTTGGTTAAAACCAGTACCCGCTGGCATATTCGTGCCTGGTGTGAAGAAAAGAGCAGATTTCTGGATTTTGTATTGAGCCGGTTTCACGGCATTCCAGAGTTGCTTGGAAAAAGTGACCGATCCGTCATAGATGACAACGACTGGAATATGGAAGTCGAAATTGTCCTTGCGCCCGACCCAAGACTCAGCCCGGAAATACAGCAAACCATCGAGCAGGATTACGGCATGAAAAATGGCCGGCTGGTGCTACTGAGCCGTGCCTGCATGGTCAATTACACACTGCAGGGGCTCAACCTTGACCCGAGAAAACTGGAAGCACAGGCAGAGGCGCAGCAGGTAGTGATAGTCAACTTAAATGACATCAAGCCCTGGTTGTTTGGTTGATAAGATGAAAAAAAGAGAGAAACTGTCAGATAAAATTACGGTATGGATATACAGTATTGTTTTAATGCTCTTGGGCAGGCAGCCTGCAACTCAAGAGAAAAAGAGAAGCCCGGCATGCTTGCGCAGGGGCCGGGCTGGATTCGGTACTAAAAGACCTTATTGTAGAAACGACTCTCACCTCGGATAACTACAACGAGTCAGATTCTACAGCGTCAAAAAACAAAAGGGAAGCGCGGTATGAGCAAGACAGATATTAACGAAGTTCAAGGCTACACTCTGGGGCTGGATATTGGCATAGCTTCAGTGGGTGCGGCAGTGTTGGGCAGCGACAGGATAGAAGGGCTGTACGTGCGCACTTTCGACAAGGCAGAAACAGACAAGGAAGGAGAGCCGCTGAATAAAATCCGGCGAGAGGCACGTTCAACACGTCGTCGCTTGCAGCGTAGGGCGCATCGGTTGTTGCGCTTGCGTCGTCTGTTCAAGCGTGAAGGGTTGTTGACCAGTGCCCAGCCTGAGCTGTTGAAAACCCGCATATCGCCCTGGCAATTACGTGCCGAAGGACTCGATCGACTCTTAGGGAATACAGAGTGGGCAGCTGTTCTGCATCATATCGTGAAGCATCGGGGATTTCAGTCCACGCGAAAAAGCGAGCGCCAAGAAGATGAAAAAGTGGGTCAGATGCTGGCCGGTGTTGGGCGTAACCAAAAGCTAATGCAGGAAGGTGGATATCGCACTGTCGGCGAAATGGCCGCTTGTCACCCGGAGTTTTCCCAGGCTAAACGCAACAAGGGCGGCAGTTATACCAATACATTTGCCCGTGCCGACCTGGAACACGAGTTGCAGCGGCTTTTTGCCAGTCAGCGCCAGCACGGCAATGCTTTTGCCAGCAGTGAGCTTGAAGAGCGGGTTCATCAGTTACTCATGCAGCGCAGGCCTGCACTATCAGGCGATGCCCTAATGAAGATGGTGGGTCGTTGCACATTTGAGCCACAAGAGTTTCGAGCCCCAAAAGCAAGCCACTCTGCCGAGCGTTTTGTCTGGCTGACTCGGTTAAACAACCTGCGTTTAAATAACCTCGGGCAAGTCCGCGAGCTGACTCCACAAGAACGGGAGCTATTGATTGATCTTCCATTCAGGCAGGCCAGGCTGACTTACAAGCAGGTGCGGTCAAAGCTGGAGTTGTCGGATAGCACAAAGTTTGTTGGTTTGCTTTATTCAGGGCGTGATGCAAAAGACCCGGAAGGCGCCACGTTGTTTGAGGCCAAAGCGTTTCATGTGTTGCGCAAGGTCTATGAAAAAGCAGGATTAAAAACAGAGTGGGCGCGAGACAGCCAGAACCCGCAACGGTTGAACCAGATTGCTTATGCTTTAACGGCATACAAAGAAGACGATGAAGCAACGGCTTATCTAAAAAAACACGGCCTTGAGGATGCAATTATTAGTGCCCTGTTGTTTGAATCGTTCAGCGAATTTGTTCGCCTGTCAGTCAAGGCGATCGACAAGATCCTGCCTTTCATGCAAGAGGGTAAGCGCTACGACGAGGCGGTTATTCTTGCTGGCTACGCACACCATAGCCAGTTGGCAGCCAGTGCAAAGAGCGATCGTATTCCGCGTTTCTCACGTGACTTTGTCACCAACCCTGTGGTTGCCAGGGCGTTAAACCAGGCACGTAAAGTGGTTAACGCCATTATTCAGAAACATGGCATGCCGCAAGCGATTCACATTGAGCTGGCCCGTGACTTGAGCCGCAATTTCAAGGAAAGAAAAGAAATTGAGCGTGAGCAGCTGAAGTTTCGTAATACCAAACAAGAGGATATCTCTCGCTTCGAGCAGGAGTTTGGCTTCACACCCAGAGGCGTTGATTTTCTTAAATGGCGTCTGTACCGGGAACAGGATGCCAAATGTGCATATAGCTTGATGCCTTTGGATACGCACAGACTGTTTGAGCCGGGCTATACCGAGATAGACCATGCACTGCCCTATTCGCGTAGTTTTAATGATGGGCTGAGCAACAAGGTATTGGTGCTCACCAAAGAAAACCGTGATAAAGGTAATCAGACACCTTTTGAATACCTGGGTGGAGCACAGGAGAGCGAGCGATGGCGTGCCTTTGCTGCGTGGGTCAGCTCCAACCACAAATTCCGCGATGCCAAAAAAAGAAACCTGCTGCGTAGGGATTTTGGCCAAGAAGCTATGGAAGAGTTCAAGGAGCGAAACCTGAACGATACCCGTTATATCACCCGTGCATTCAAGCAGCTGGTTGAGGCGCATTTGCCTTTGCCAAAAGGGGGCTGTGTAACAGTATCAGGTCAGCTTACGGCTTTCCTGCGCACCCGCTGGGGGTTGCTCAAGGTTCGTGAAGATGGCGATAAGCACCATGCGTTGGACGCGGCGGTTGTGGCTGCCTGTAGTCGCAGTCTGGTCAAACGGCTTTCTGATTATTCGAAACGGGGCGAGCTTGAACAGGTGCGGAGTAATTACACAGACCCTGTGACTGGAGAAATAATCGATGTGATGGCGCTGCGCAAACTGGAAGAACGCTTCCCACAACCATGGGAGGGCTTCCGGGAGGAATTGATAGGCCGGCTTTCGGATACGCCAGTCCACTATCTGGAAAGGCTAAGCCATTACACTGCCGAGCAGGCGCAACAAGTTGAGCCGATTCGTGTGTCCCGTGCACCCACACGACGAGGATTGGGGCAGGCACACCAAGAGACCATTCGTTCTGCGAAGCATCTGGAACAGGGCTTAAGTGCTGTTCGCACACCGCTACAAAACCTGAAAATCAAAGATCTGGAAAACATGGTTGGCTATGATGATCCACGCAATCAGAGCTTTATAGCAGCACTGCGAGAGCGTCTGGAGAAGTTTGGCGATGACGGCAAAAAAGCTTTTGCTGAACCATTTTACAAGCCTACCAAGTCAGGCTTGCCAGGTCCTGAAGTAAGGGCGGTTAAACTGTTTGCTGTGCAAAAAAGTGGCTTGCCGGTACGCGAGGGAATTGCTGCCAATGGCGATATGTTACGGATTGATGTTTTCAGTAAAAACAATCGATATTTTGTTGTTCCGCTCTATGTGGCAGATGTGGTTAAACCAGAATTACCAAGTAGGGCTGTGGTTGCTGGGAAACCAGAGGAGGAGTGGGATGAGATGGATGACAGTTATCAGTTTTTATTCAGTCTTTATCCGAATGACTGGATAGAAATTGAGCTGAAAAACAAAACCTGGTGTGGCTATTATGCGGGGCTTGATCGTTCCACTGGAGCTGTGCATATATGGTCGCACGATCGTAATCAGGAGGTAGGCAGCAAAGGCTTGATCCGCAGTATTGGCATAAAAACCGCCAAGAACGTACGTAAGTATCATGTAGATATCCTGGGTCGTGCGCACCTGGCAAAACCGGAGGTCCGCAAGCCTTTGGCTTGACGGCATGGCTATGACCTGGCGCTCTGTCATTGTCAGTAAACCGGGCTATCTAAAACTGCAAGCCGGTGCGCTGACGGTAGACCAGGCCGGTGAAGAAATTCGAGTGCCACTGGAAGATATTAGTGTGATCTTGCTGGATAATCCACAAATCACACTGACAGCTCCGTTACTTTCGGCGTGCGCCGAGCAAAAAATCACTCTGCTGACGACAGGCGATGATCATCATCCCAATGGCATTTTCTTGCCATACCTTCCACATTCCCGTGCAGTGCAGGTTTTACGCCTTCAGCTGCAACAAAGCCAACCGAGAAAAAAACGGCTCTGGCAAACCCTGGTGCAACAAAAAATTACGAATCAAGCCGCTTGCCTACGCAGACACGGTAGCAGCGAAGTGGCCCGCAAGCTGGAGCGTATGGCTGCGCAAGTAAAATCGGGCGACAGTACTCGACAGGAAGCGTTGGCAGCCCAGTTTTATTTCGTAGCTCTGTTCGGTCACCAGTTTACCCGCGGGCAAACCAACCGCATCAACGCCACGCTGAATTATGGCTATGCCGTTATCCGGGCGGCCTTGGCCAGAAGCTTGGTTTGCTATGGTTTTTTACCAGCGCTGGGGTTACATCATGACAGTGAGCGCAATGCTTTCAACTTGGCTGATGATTTGATTGAACCTTTTCGACCGCTGCTCGATAACTACTGCTTAACGCTATTACACGATGAGCAAGAGGTTGATTTACAGCCACAGGATAAGGTGCGATTGGTTGGTTTTTTGCATGAAGATGTCACCACTGTGGATGTTAACGGCGAATTGACTGAGCGTAGTGTACTGGCTGCATGTGAAGCCGTCGTTATTAGCTTGCAGCAAAGACTACGGGATGCCAAGAACGAGCTGCACTTGCCGGTGTTGGTGGTTTGACACTATGAGTCAGTTGACCAGGAGATTTATGCGGATATTGGTATTTTTTGATTTGCCCACTACCAGTGCCAAAGCCAAGCGTGAATACGTGCTGTTTCGTCGTTTTCTGCTCAAGGATGGCTACGACATGCTGCAGTGGTCAGTATACGGACGAATTGTAAATGGAGTAGATGGCATGCAGACCCATTTAAAGCGCTTGGAAGCGAACCTACCGCCGGCAGGCTCGGTTCGTTGCCTGACCGTTAGCGAAAAGCAGTTTGCCCAGATGCGTCTGCTGGTTGGCGAGCCAAGAAAGCAGGAAAAAATGGTCAACGCAACTCAATTGGTGCTGCTTTGAGCTGTTTTTTTGAACAGAAAAGCCCCGCCAAACGTAGGTTTGGCGGGGCTTTTCGCTTGGGCAATTGTAGTCATCCGAGGTGAGAGAGGGAACTACAACGGTGGACGCCGCGGAAAAGCAGAAAAGCAGATTGTAGTCATCCGAGGTGAGAGAGGGAACTACAACCGCTGTACCCGTGTTCGTTCTCCCTGGCGCATTGTAGTCATCCGAGGTGAGAGAGGGAACTACAACTGTAGTCGCAGAATAGCAGACTGGGCCTTGATTGTAGTCATCCGAGGTGAGAGAGGGAACTACAACGTACTGGCAGTCGCCGATCACCTGGTCCAGATTGTAGTCATCCGAGGTGAGAGAGGGAACTACAACATGAACAGTTGATTCAAAACGGCTTGATGCATTGTAGTCATCCGAGGTGAGAGAGGGAACTACAACATTCTGCGCATGAAGCCTGATGAAGTTGTTATTGTAGTCATCCGAGGTGAGAGAGGGAACTACAACCATCTTCTTGGTGATATCGCTGATGCGTTCATTGTAGTCATCCGAGGTGAGAGAGGGAACTACAACAATCGCGCGGATTTATAGGCACGTCGGATGATTGTAGTCATCCGAGGTGAGAGAGGGAACTACAACATGGCAGTAATCATTCCAGCGCCGCCCTGCATTGTAGTCATCCGAGGTGAGAGAGGGAACTACAACCACGGCCCCACTCAAGTGACCCCGTTCCCCATTGTAGTCATCCGAGGTGAGAGAGGGAACTACAACGAAACCATCACAGATGACATTGATCAACAAATTGTAGTCATCCGAGGTGAGAGAGGGAACTACAACACCGTTGCCGCATTCAACGCTGTCACCGGTATTGTAGTCATCCGAGGTGAG
>Ga0209075_1000206_pt1 | contig 54990 bp, 51 predicted proteins | sample Stecom2011_FD_187523 | JGI IMG/M metagenome (GOLD analysis project Ga0209075, IMG submission 187523) | Agricultural soil microbial communities from Utah to study Nitrogen management - Steer compost 2011 (SPAdes) (version 2) | ecosystem: Environmental > Terrestrial > Soil > Agricultural land...
GCCTCCATAGGCATATTCGGCTTTTAAATCTGGATTTGGTACCACAACAGAACCTGGTTCGGAATCGAAAACCTTCCTGATATCGTCTATATTTGGTGCTCTAAAAGCTGTTGAGAGATTAAACTTCCATTGCATGATGTCGTTTGGCAACCAACTAATTCCCGCCGAACCTGTTAGAGCTCCAAAATTTAAATCGGTTTCATTAAATGGCAAATCCAGATATTGGTTGTTTTCAGTAAAATCGGCATGCATTAAAATCTGATTGTAACGCAACCCCGATTGAAAGATAAATTGATCGCTTGGCTTAAACTTTACGCTGGTATAGGCTGCTATGGACTGCCAATTGGAGCCATTTGGATATCTAGAAACGGTGGGTTCGGTTTCATTGGTTACTATGTTTCGGATGTCGCCCGTAGATTTCACCTTATTATACACATATTCTACCCCATAAAACACTTCCGTTTTTGGGGAGAGGGATTTTTCGAAATCGGCGTTAAAAGAATAGGCATCCACTGCTTCCTCGCGAATGTCCTTGCTGGTTTTTTGATAGTTTCTATCGTTTCTACTTTCCTTGAAATTTTGATAGGCCAAGGTGGTTTGGATTTTATCGTAGAGATTGGAGCTGCTGCTTACTTTCGTCATTTGCAGATTTCCCATAAACCATTGTTGTGGGCCATAATACCATTCGGCAGAGCGCAAATTAGCGCCTTTGTATCTTATTAGTCTGTCGTATCTTGAGTAATCGGAGGTGGTTGTGTAGATTAGGCCCAAGTCGAAATTCAAATTCTCTCGAGGTTCAAAACGCACTTTTTGCATTAAGTTTAACTGCTTATAACCCGTTGGGACTTGCACTTTAGGATGGGCGTTTGGAACCATTTGGTCTTCGCCATTGGTTGTTACCACATATTCCGGTCGTAAATAATTATCTGGTCCGTGGCTTCCCATTCGCAAATCGTCGAAATCGGAATACGACACACTCGTTAAAAAAGCCCATTTTTCCAAGCCAATATTAAAATCCACATGGCCTGTTTTCTCCTTGTTTGCCGTAGCATATCTGGCCACCGCATTGGCTGAAACATAGCTGTTATCTGAGTAGGATACCTGTGGTTTTTTTGTGTAAAAACTCATCACGCCACCTATGGCATCGCTTCCATATACGACAGAGCCCGCGCCTAAAGTAATTTCGGTGTTTTGGATGACGAAGGGGTCGATAGAAATTACATTTTGAAGGTTTCCGCTTCTAAAGATGGCATTGTTCATTCGAACACCATCTACTGTAAGCAGCAATCTATTGGTTGAAAACCCTCTAATCATAGGACTTCCACCTCCAAGTTGGCTTTTCTGAATAAAGACATTTCCAGAACTTTCCAATAAATCGGCACTTGTTTGTGGATTGACCAATTGCATTTTCTGAGCATCGATACTGATAATTTTTTGAGGGATGTCGCGTTTGCTTTGTTCGAATCGTGACGCCGAAATAACCACTTCATCCAGGCCTTCAATTTTAGCTTCCATCAAAATAATGTGATTCAAGGCGGTCAATTTAGACTTGTTGGTTTTTACTAGGATATGAATTGCGTCTTCAAAGAAAATAGTTTCGGAGTCTGAAAACGCAGCTAAAGACGCTTTTCCATCAAAATCCGTCAGGAGCGTGGTGCTTTTGGTTTGATTGTAAATAGAAACTCCTGGAATGGGCAAACGGGATTCGCTTTCCAAGACCTGAATGTTTTGGGCTTGTGAAAGCGTTATAACAAAAAGCCCTAGAAAAAGGGACAGAACATGTTTCATACTGGTTAATTAAAAAATCACGAATTAAATACTTGATTAAAAATCTCCAAAGATTGTGGTTTTCTAAACCCTTCCAAATGAAACTCAAAATACACTAGCATCATTTTTAAAAACGCTTGTCGTTGCTTTGAGCTCATTTTAATTGCATGTAACTCATCAAAACTTGTGCCTAAGAGCTGTTTAAGGAAGCTTATATTTTCACCAGAAATAGCGTATATATTTGTTTTGCTATTTTCGAAAGTTCCTTCCGTTATATTGAACCAATTCTCGTCGTTTTCGGCCATTTCCGGATAAAAACCCAGATGTTTGGTTAGTCGTAATAAAAAAAGCAGGTGAAAATTGGCGTACTCCGTATTGGTGTCGAGCCACTGTAAGCTAGATTCCAAATACCTGTAAAGATTTGGATTGACCTCCTCCTCTTTTAAGGTGCTGGAAAGCACTTCGGCCAAAAAAAACACGATGGAGCTTTTTAAGATATGGGTATGCAGGCTGGCATACATATAATGTGTTTTTACCTCTTTAACTTCCTGTAAGGATCTGTTGTTTTTGTGAAGGGCCACCAGTTGCAATTGGGACAAGAGTTGAAAATAGGCCGTTTTGGAACTTCCTTTTTTGGAGCTAGATACCTGTCTTAAAATATAACTGACCAGGCCATGCTTTTGGGTGTAGCACTTTACAATTAAATCGTTGTCCCTGTATTTAATTTTAGATAAAACAATGGCATTTGTGGTGGTTAGCATTATCTCACGATCATTAATTTGATCACTTTAGTTTCGAAGGTTTCTAAATCGGATAACATGATTAAATAGACCCCAGAAGCCACAGTATTGTTTCCTAGGTTTTTTCCATTCCAATAGGCTGTACCTCCATCAATCTCCAAATTATAGCCCTTATAACGCGAATTGGTTTTAGATTGGGCTTCGGCTACCAGATTGCCTTCAATGTCTGTAATTTTAATGTTCATGTTATCGGTTATCCCTCTAATCTTTACTTTTTTATCTGCCATATTAAAATCTGGCCGTACGGGATTCGGGAAAATAAACGCATTTTCTAGGGTTGCTGTTGTTTGTGAGCTACCAGAACCAAAGGAAACCAAACCATTTCGACTGGCGAAATATACATTTCCATTTACCTCGTCTATGGAGATATCGCCAATATCGTTACTTGGTAGTGGGGAGTTGTCCTTAGTAAAATGATAAATGGTTTTTTGACCATCGGCCGACAGATAAAAAACACCGGAACCAATTACAGAAATCCATTTGTTATTGGCGCCATCGACTTCGATATCGGATATAAACTGTTGATACATGAGTTCTTTGGGCACGTCGTCCTCCAAAATTATAATTGCTTGGACCTGGGGATTACTTTCAGTAAAAAAGTTTGCTGTACTATATAAAACACGTAATCCTTTACTGGTACCAATCCAGATTTGATTGCTTTTATCTATGGCAAGAGCAGTCACGTATTGGGTAGGCATGTTCTGACTCTCGTTCACGATGTTTTTAAAGATTCCATTTCCGGATATGTTTAAACCCACAATTCCGGCAATATAAGAACCGAAAAACACATTGCCAGACGGATCGAAAACAATATCAGAAAAACCTAAGTTTCCTGTTGGAGGATTGATAATTCCTGTTAAATCGTAAGAAGTCCATTGCCCATCCTTAAATCTATTTAAGGGCTTATTGACCCGTCCATTAGTAACCCAAAGCGATCCTTGGGAATCAAAATTGGAAGTTAATGTTAGGTGAAGATCTGCAGCAAACGGAACGATGGTACTGTTGTCTTGATTATAAAGTTCTATAATCTCATTATTTTGAACATCTATTAAACCCGAATAATAGGAACCCACATACACTTGGTCTGGATTAAATGGATTAATAGACATATTGGATAAGTGCAGGGGTCTAGTTATTACGGCGGCAATAGAATCGTAGGGCTTATTGATCCACTGTTCATTAACATAATGACTTAGGCCCGTATAAGGTATACCGCCATTAAAATTATAGGACGCTGAATAACCGCCAAATGTACACCATAGGTTACTGTTTCTAGTTTCGATGGAGAACACCCGATTCATTAAAGGACCATCGGGATGGATTTCATTGAAATTAGTTACATCGTTTAACTGGGTTTCCAAAATTCCAAATCCAGGTTTTCCTAAATTAACAATGTTTCTAGTTCCCACATAAACCTTGTTATTTTCTAAAATAGTGGCACAGAAAAATACGGTTGGATAGGTACTCACTTGGTTTACAACAGCTATTTCATTAAACCCTTCGTCATAAACAAAAACATGATCTTTAGTGGTTACCAATAAGTTATTATCCACACTAACCATGTCGGTTGGCAGAATTGGGTAGGTATTTAAACTTGTAAACACATCATTTTCATCAATTCCAAATAACACATTGTTGGTTTGAACTGTATATAGGTGATTATTTACTTCTTGAATGAATCTATAATTTCCGGAGCGTATTCTTTGCCATTCGTTAAAGTCGATTAGGTTTGGACTTGAAAGCCATGCTTTTCTTATTCCAGCACTATTTGTATCGCAGGCTGCATAAATATAGCCATTATAAACCGCTGTTTGGTTCACTTTTATTTGAGACCCACCATCGCCAATAAAATACGTGTCGCCAAATTCCAAGTATTGAAGATCGTAAACAGAGATGCCATAACTTGTAGACACATACACTAAATTATCAATTACATTAAAGTGGTTGATTCTTTTAATTTGAGGTGGAATGCTTGGTTTGTTCTTAATATCAACAATGGTTAACACGTCGCCATCATCTTCAAAAACTATTTCCATGAGCCCGTTTTCATAACCAATAAGCAACAGGCCATAGATTTGACTATAGTAAATGGTGGTAATCATTTCGCCAGACAAGCCATTTATGGTTGTAATTTGCTTCGTCTCTTTAGTTAACGTATCATAACTAAAAACAGCATTGTCTGCCGCCGCATATATTTTTGTATCGCCCCTAGTTACACTCTGAATATTTAAAAACGAAAAATGTCCTTTCCAGTTTTCAGAATAATCTTGACTTAAAACTATATTTGAGACTAGAAAAAGTGTCAAAAAAAGTAATAGCTTGTATTGGATTCTCTTCATTAAAATTAGGTGTTGTTTAAGCGTATAGTTTAAACCAAAAATACTATAATTTATTGTATTTTTGGTTTTATTAACTAGGCTTATTTCATGTTATTTAGCAGTCCGATATTTTTATTTTTATTCCTTCCGGCGGTTTTGCTTATCTATTTTTTAACGCCTAAAAGGTTTAAGAACTACACATTACTTGTGTTTAGTCTCTTCTTTTATACGTGGGGAGAAAAGGAATTGGTTGTATTGATACTTTTATCCACCTTGGTTGATTATACCAGCGGACTACTTATAAGTTACGGAAAAAGAAGGCTTGGTTTATACTTTTCCATTGGCTTTAATGTCTCTATTCTTTTATATTTTAAGTATGCTAATTTTATTTCAGGGAATTTAATAGGCGCCTTGGAATTTCTAAATATGAGTTCGGAAAACGCGCTTCAATTTTCAAATATTGCCTTGCCTTTAGGAATTAGCTTTTATACCTTTCAAACCATGTCGTACACCATAGATGTGTATCGAGGTCAAGTAAAAGCCTCCAAGAATTTTATTGATTTCGCAACCTATGTTACCTTATTTCCACAATTAATTGCCGGTCCTATTGTGAGATATGCCGTTATTGAGAAGGAATTAAAAAACAGAACTGTAACCACTTCTCTTTTCTATGAAGGGGTGGAGCGCTTTATTATTGGCCTATCTAAAAAAATGATTATTGCCAATAATTGTGCGCTATTAGCCGATGGTGTTTTTAATCTACCCGCATCCGAATCGTCCGCAATTATTGCCTGGCTGGGCATTATTGCTTATAGTTTTCAAATTTATTTTGATTTCTCCGGTTATTCCGATATGGCTATAGGATTAGGTAAGATGTTTGGTTTTAATTTTCCGGAAAACTTTAACTACCCATATATTGCCAAGTCTATCAGAGAGTTTTGGAGGCGTTGGCACATCACCCTTTCCACCTGGTTTAGAGATTATTTGTATATCTCCCTTGGCGGAAACAGAAAAGGACCTTGGCGCACCTATATTCATTTAATTATTGTTTTTTTTATTACAGGTTTGTGGCATGGTGCTAGTTGGACCTTTGTTTTTTGGGGCCTTTTCCATGGGATGTTTTTAATTATTGAACGTGTTTTAGAAAATAAACACTTAAAAGTACCAGCACTGCTTTCGCATGTTTATGTTATTTTTGTTCTAAATATATCCTGGGTATTTTTTAGAAGCGATACTATGGCCGATTCCTTCCAATATATTGCTACCATGTTTAATTTTTCACTTCAAACCAATATGGAATTTTTAAACTACTATTTAACAAAAGAACTTATTTTTGTATTGTTTGCAGCACTTATATTATCCACGCCCATTTACAAAAAAGTCATGTATTATACGACCCATTCAACCATGACATTCACTAATTACACCCTGTTTTCCCCGCTAAAATCCATAGGGCTTTTTATGTTATTGATTATTTGTTTCACGTATATCGCTACGGATTCTTATAACCCATTTATCTATTTCAGATTTTAATGAAGCACCAAAAAAACATAGGACAACTTATATTTATCATCCTTTTTTTAGTGATGCTCATAGCTCCTAATATGGTTATGTTATTTCATTTAGAAACTACTGAAAACAATGAAAACAGAGCTTTTAACTCCTTGCCCGATTTTAATTTAAAGCATCCGAAAGCGTTCCTGACACAATTTAAAAATTATTATCCGGAAAATTTTGGTTTGAAAACCACGCTTGTAAATAATTATATCGATTTTAAATTTGAGGTATTGAATGAAACACCTCTACCAAATAAAGTCGTAAAAGGTTTAAACGACTGGTATTTTCTTGGGAACAGTTATAACAACACCCTGGATAATGCTTTTGGAAACAATCCATTTAGCGCTAGCGAATTGAAGGACATTAGCAATAGGATTTTGGAAATTAAAAATTATCTAGCTGAAAAGAACATTGCTTTTTATGTGGTAGTACCCCCTAACAAAAACAGTATTTACAAAGCCTATTTACCGTTTAAGCTTAAACAACAGGAATCTAAATTAGATGGCCTAAAGATTTATTTAAAAACTACCATCGAATTTGAAATTATTGATTTAACGGAAGCCTTATTAGCAGAAAAAGATGAAAATCTGGTATATTTAAAAACCGATTCCCATTGGAACGATTATGGCGCTTTTATTGGTTATCAAGAAACGTTAAAGCGTTTGAACCAAGATTTCACGATTCCTACTGTGGCATTAACAGATTATCATTTAGAAGTTAAACCTGTGGCCCAAGGAGATATTATTAAAATGATTAATCTCGACATCGAAGAATCTGCTTTAACACTAACTAAAAAAACACCAACAAAAGCGAGATTAAAGACGCGCAACGTAGAAAATTATAACGTTATCCATACAGATAACCACTTAAATCTTTTTATGTATTACGATTCATTTTCCTATATCTGGATGCCTTATTTTAATGAAAGCTTTGGAAATATACACTATTTAAAAACCTATAGTATTAGCAAAAAACAATTGGAACAAGAAAAGCCAGATATGGTTATTTTCGAAATTGTTGAGCGAAATATTGATCTCCTTCTCGGTGAAAAAAGCTTTCTGGTAGACTAGACGGTTTGTTTAATTATCTCTTTTCTATTGACAATACAGCGACTTATAAAACCTAGTAAACATGACTCTAGAAAATCAATTATACTTGCCTTTTCTTCTAATTTATAGCTGAGTTAGCCTTGTTAAAAACATTATAGGACATGTATTTTAGCTAGATGCTTTTTGTAGGAAACTTTAAAAAACACGAATCTATACAAGCTATATTATTCATTAAAAAAACCATCCCTTTGGCATTACATTTTATAGAAAATTAATAGTATTGTATTAATTTGTTAATTTGTACAACAAATATACATTATCTTTAAAAATTAATTGTTATTTTCTAATTTTCCGCAATACAACTTGTAGAATAAATTCATAGATTTATATCGTTAAAAAAAAAGAATCATCTTAATCGCTTCGTTTTAATTGATTTATTTGGTGGTTTGCTGTGTTTTTATATATTTGTTTAACATTATGCCTAATTATCGAATGCTTATATGCGCAATTTGAAACTGTTATCCGTATCCTTTCTCCTACTTGTTGGAACTCATTTTGGTTTCGCTCAACTTGGATTTTCACATGAAATTGGTGCAATAGTAGGCCCGGTTCAATTTAGATCAGATTATGGTGTTCGTCAAGACGAAGGCACGAACTTCGGGAATTCTGGTTATGGAATTGGTATTATCCACTATTTGAATTTTTCATATAGTGCTGAATGTGATTGCTATACTACAGACAGCTATTTTAACGATCATTTTAAATTACGAAGTGAAATTTCCTACAATCAAACGAAACTCGATCACCATGGGAAATGGGCTGAAGGGAGTTCTGTAGAAGCTGCAAAACTAAGAGCCCACACAGGGGAAGCCAATAACTTTGACATCGGGATGCAATTGGAATATTTTCCTTTAAGCATTCGTGATTTCCAAGCCTTTGCCTATCGTTTTGCTCCTTTTATAAGTTTGGGAGTTCATTATACGGCATACCGTCCAAAAGCAGCTACGTCTTTTAGCGATCAAAATATTTTAAATGCAGATAATTTCTGGGGTGCTTGGGAACCTGGTTCTATCGATCCTTCTCCTGGTAGTACTTGGTCTGTAGTTTCTAGTCTTGGGGTGAGATATAAATTATCCAGGGATTCCGATTTGATGATGGACCTGAGGATGCAATACTTTGGCAACGATTGGATAGACGGCCTAAACCATCAATTAGATTCGAATAAACACAATGACTGGTTGATTTGGTTGAATTTTGGATATATCTATTACTTGGATTAAACCTTAAAACCAACATACAAAAAAACCCAAGAACATCTCTTGGGTTTTTTTGTTGCAATTAATTGATGGCCTGTTTTAAATCGGCAATTAAATCGTCTATATCTTCAATTCCAACACTCAATCTAATTAGTGAGTCCACGACTCCGGTTTTTTCACGCTCTTCTTTTGGAATGCTTGCATGCGTCATACTTGCTGGGTGTCCAGCCAAGGACTCGACTCCTCCTAAAGATTCCGCTAAGGTAAAAATCTTTAAATTTTCAACAATTCTAATCGCTTCTTTGTAATTATTTCCTTTGGTGCTAAATGAAATCATGCCTCCAAAATCGGACATTTGAGCTTTTGCAATTGCGTGGTTTGGATGGGTTTCAAAACCTGGCCAATACACCTTTTCGACTTTTGGATGTGCTGCCAAATATTCGGCTATGGCTTTTCCGTTTTCACAATGCCGCTGCATTCTAACATGAAGTGTTTTGATGCCTCGCAATACCAAAAAACTATCTTGAGGACCACAAACAGCACCGCTGGCATTTTGAATAAAATATAATTTATCTGCCAGTTCTTTATCTTTTACAATAAGTGCCCCCATAACCACATCGCTATGTCCCCCAAGGTACTTTGTGGCCGAATGCATTACGATGTCCGCACCTAAGTTTAAAGGCTGCTGCAAATAAGGCGTTGCAAAGGTGTTATCGACCGCTAAGAGCAGCTTGTGTTTTTTGGCAATCGTTGAACACGCTTTCATATCGATAATGTTCATCATTGGGTTGGTTGGGGTTTCTACCCAAAGCAGTTTTGTGTTTTCATTAATATACGCTTCGATATTATGAGCCTCATGCATGCCAATAAAATGAAACTTTATCCCGAATTTCTTATAAATTGCGGTGAACAACCTATAGGAACCCCCATACAAGTCGTTGGTTGAAATAACTTCATCCCCAGATTTTAGTAGCTTTAAAACGGCATCTATAGCTGCCAAGCCAGAACCAAAGGCCAAACCGTAGTTTCCGTTTTCTATACTAGCAAAGGCACTTTCCAAAGCGCTTCTAGTAGGATTATGGGTTCTTGAATACTCGTAGCCCTTATGTCCTCCAGGCGTTGTTTGTGCGTAGGTTGAGGTTTGATAAATTGGAGGCATGACAGATCCGTAAGCCGGATCGGGCTCTTGGCCTCCATGGATTGTTTTGGTGTTAAATTTCATTTGTACTAAAGTGTTTCTATTAATAAAAATGTGGTTTTAAAACCGTTTATACTTTTATCCATTTACTAAAAAAAAGCATAAAAAGTATTGTCACAAAGTTACCGTTTAATTCGGCGTATTCAAATACAATAACTACCTTTATCCTTATCTAAATCCTTATGTGCCATGCGCTTTAAAATTTTTGTTTATGCTGTTCTAGTTTCCTTGATTTCACAGACTTGTAAAGAGGAAAAACCTCTTGAGTTTAAAGAAATAAACAAGACCACTGCCACCAATAAACTGGTTGAAATAAACATTCCTGAAGCTACTGGTGATGATGCCGTTTCTAAGGCCATCAATACAGCTGTTGATCAATTAATTATCAACTCCTTAGGTATCGAAGAACTCGAAGGTTCTGCACCGAAAACAGTTTCGGAGAGCATCGATTTATTTAATGATGAATTCAATCGTTTTAAAGCCGATTTCCCAGATAGCGTTGTAGCTTGGGAAGCGCAAATTGATGGAGACGTTATGTATCAATCTCCGGATGTTATCTCCATCTCCCTAACCACTTATTTAAATACGGGAGGCGCACATGGCAATTTAGCCATCTCCTTTTTAAATTTTAATGCCCAAACCGGGAAACAGTTAAAAAACGAAGACTTATTTGAAGACTACCTAAGCTTCACCAATTTGGCGAAAACTTATTTCTATGAAGAAATTGCCGACAAGCGAGAACTATATTTTGAACCGGATAATTTTAAATTACCAGAAAATATTGGGTTTACCGAAGAGGGGGTTGTTTTACTTTTCAACGCTTACGAAATTGCTCCGTATTCCACTGGGATAACAGAAATACATATTCCTTGGAGCGAATTGCAAAGTTCTTTAAATTACCTATAAACACTTTTTTAAAGCCATAATATAGCCTAAATGAATGCCCTCGTGGAAGTTGTTGAAATCTATGGCTTCCTCCACAGTCGTGATAACACTTTTTGTAGTTACCGTGTACTCTGTATAGTTTTTAAATAACTTGTTGCCATAATCCTCCTGTGTTTTTTCGAGGGTAGAAAAAAGCAAACTTTTAATGGTATCGACCTCAGCTTGGGTCACATCACGCTCTGGTTTTGTGCCTTTTCTATACATCTCCACCAGGTTGTTTGGCACAAGCATGGGCAGACCAGACAAATTGTAAACCAATAATTGCTGGGTGACGATGGTGTGAGCCACATTCCAAATTATATTATTATTAAACCCTTTTGGCACTTTATTAAGTTCTTCCAAGCTATAGGTTTCTAAGAAATTTTTAAAAATAACTCTATTTTTTAAGGTGATATCAAACGCCCAATCCATGTTTTAAAATTTTGCTTAAAAGTAATTAATTTTCACTAAAAATGGGCGTTCTTTACGGGTGAAAAAATTTGTTCAACCCAAAAATATCACTCACTTTCGTGAGCAAAAAATGAAAAAGGTTTATTATTTAAAGACTTGCAGTACTTGTTTACGCATTTTAAAAGAATGGAATTTGCCATCGGATTTTGTTTTACAAGACATCAAAAATGAAGCGATTACGGTCAAACAATTAGAGGAAATGAATGCATTGGCTGGTTCTTACGAAGCTCTTTTTAGTAAACGTGCCAAACTTTACAAGGAGATGGATTTAAAAAACCAAGATTTAAAAGAATCTGATTACAAACAGTATATCTTAGAACATTACACTTTTTTGAGTCGTCCTGTCCTCGTTTTTGACGATCAGATATTTATTGGAAATTCTAGAAAAACCACCCAGGAAGCCAAAGAGGCCCTTCATGGATAGCACTAAGGCTCTTGACATTACCGTTCTGTTTATACGAAGCAGCCCTATATAATTGGTGAAGCCTAGTGCAGCAAGCCCCCTTTTAATAGCGTTTTTTGGTAGCCAAAAAGCCCAAGCTATGTTGTTAAATGCACAGGTTTTCTACCCGATTCTCCTCTGGTATCTTCCTTCGTTAATGTTTTATAGTCTTTGGTTTTAGGAAAGGTGTTTTCAATGGCCAATAATTTTTCGGGAAGACCCACCAGTTTTCTTGTAGACAAATCGATCCAGGCACCAAACATGTCGCAACTAGCTATGTTTTCGCCTTTGTGATTGTAAAAGTTATGTTCAAACTTAAAAAACATGCCATCTTCACTTAAGCCCGAAACCTCCAAGCTAACTGTTAGCGGATGTCCCATAAAAGCTTCTTTAAAATAAAACATGTGTTCATAGAATACCACAGGGCCCAAATTGTACTCTGCCAAGGTTTTCATATTAAAACCCATTTCCATTAAAAATGCCATTCTGGTATGGCTCATAAAATTAGTATAAGCACTATTTGCCAAGTGTCTATTGGCATCTACATCGCTCCATCTAATCTCAAACTGTTTTGTATACATGTTTCCTTATTTAAAAAACAAAATTACATTATTTTATTATGCGTGCATGGTGAAAATAGTATTTTCTAAGCCCTTAGTTTTTCCTACCTTTGTGCAACTTTAAAAACGAGATATGATACACTCCATGACCGGTTACGGCAAATCGATTTTGCAATTGCCAACAAAAAAGATTTCCATTGAAATAAAATCGCTTAACAGTAAAAATCTCGATTTGAATGCCAGAATGCCTTCTATTTACAGAGAGAAGGAGTTGTCTTTAAGAAAACTTATAGGTACGGCCTTGGAGCGTGGAAAAATAGATTTCTCCTTATATGTGGAAATGACCGGGGAAGAAAGTACCACCCAATTAAACAAAACCGTTATCCGACAATACATCAAACAATTAAAGGATATTGTTGATGGCGACGAAACCGAATTGCTAAAAATGGCCGTTCGTTTTCCAGATACTTTAAACACAGAGCGCGATGACATTGATGAAGATGAGTGGGAAACTATTTTAAATGAAGTGAAAGTAGCCTTAAAAAACATTGAGACGTATAGACTGGATGAAGGGAAAGTACTTGAAACCGAATTCAAACTCCGATTAACCAATATTGAAGACCTTTTAGAGCAGGTTGTTGCCATGGACCCTGAACGTATTGAAGGCGTTAGAGAACGTTTGCGCAAAGGCGTTGAAGAATTGAAGGAGAAGGTAGATGAAAACAGATTTGAACAAGAACTGGTTTTTTATATCGAAAAATTCGATATCACTGAAGAAAAAGTACGTTTAAAAAATCATTTGGACTATTTTAATTCGGCGCTCAACTCGGATGATTCCAATGGGAAAAAGCTAGGTTTTATTGCTCAAGAACTTGGAAGGGAAATAAACACCATTGGTTCTAAAAGTAATTATGCACCTATGCAAAAACTAGTGGTGCAAATGAAAGATGAATTAGAGAAAATTAAGGAACAGCTATTGAATGTGCTTTAATTTAAGGTTCAAGATTTAAAATTCAAGATTCAATAAATTAAAAATATATTTGTGACAAATAACCACACAAAAAAGGGTAAACTCATTGTCTTCTCAGCGCCATCGGGTTCTGGAAAAACCACTATAGTGAGGCACCTTTTAAATCAAGACTTATTAAATTTGGAGTTTTCCATTTCTGCGACTTCCAGAGAAAAAAGAGGAACAGAAACCCACGGAAAAGATTATTATTTTTTATCGGCTTCAGAATTTAAGCAGAAAATAAAGAACGACGAATTTCTAGAATGGGAAGAAGTCTATCGCGATAATTTCTATGGCACTTTAAAAACGGAAGTAGAACGTATTTGGGCCCATGGCAAACATGTTATTTTCGATATTGATGTATCTGGAGGCTTGCGTATTAAGCGAAAATTCCCAGACGAAACCTTAGCTATTTTTGTAAAACCTCCAAGTATCGACGAGCTTAAAATACGGTTAAAAAAGCGGGAAACCGAAAGCGCTGACAAAATTAATATGCGCATTGCCAAAGCTTCTGCCGAATTGGCCACAGCCCCATTATTTGATGTGATTATAGAAAATGATAACCTAGACAACGCACTTAGAGAAGCCGAAAATTTAGTAGGCAACTTTATAAACAAAACCCTCTAAAAATGAAGATAGGACTGTTTTTTGGTTCTTTTAATCCCATTCATATTGGGCATCTTATTATTGCCAATCATTTGGTGGAACATAGCGATTTGGATCACATCTGGTTTGTAGTTACCCCACACAACCCGTTTAAAAAGAAAAGCACCTTATTAGATAATTACCAACGTTTAGAGATGGTTTATCGCGCTACAAAAGACTACGATGCTTTAAGTCCGAGCAACATCGAATTCAACTTGCCTCAACCCAATTATACCATAAACACTCTGGTGTATTTAGAAGAGAAATACCCGAACCATGAATTTAGTTTAATTATGGGAGAGGATAATTTAAAGAGTTTTCACAAGTGGAAAAATTATGAGCTTATTTTAGAGAATCATGATATTTACACTTATCCTCGTTTATCTGAAGGCACTGTGGACACCCAGTTTGATGGGCACAAAAAAATTCATCATGTTCAGGCTCCCATCATGGAACTTTCTTCCACCTTTATTAGAAAATCCATTAAAGCCGGTAAAAATGTGAAACCCATGTTACCTCAACATGTTTGGGAATATCTGGATGAAATGAGTTTTTATAAGTAAGTTGACAAGTAAATATTAAACTGAAAGTTCGCAGGTACAGACGTTTCTAGATCCAGAAGTCTGCAAGAGCATGCAATTACTCGGAGCCCATGTTAGGCAGCGTCTTTATTTCCGTAATGTTTTATTTCGTTCAATTCCAATCTCTTAGACTTCTTTTCTTCTTCGATGTTATAATTATTTTGAATTCCAAGCCAGAATTTAGCTGAATTTCCAAAATATTTGCTCAATCGCAAAGCAGTGGCTGCAATAATTCTGCGATTTCCTTTTATAATTTCCGAGATTCGTGTCTGTGGTATTTTCAAATCCTTTGAAAGCCGATATGCCATAACTTTTAGTGGCTCAAAAAACTCTTAATTCAGTATTTCCCCAGGATGTAAATTTGCCAACTTTTCCATTTTTAATAGTATTTAATGATAATCGACTATTTCAACTTCACTAAAGTTTCCTTTTTCCCAAATGAAAATAATCCATCATTGTTTATTAATCCGAATGCTATAAAATTTATTTAATTTTCCAGTAAGTTTTTCAAGTCGGTAGGATGGTGGAATTCGCAAATCGGCAAGTTTTTGAGAATTGTTCAACATTCTCAATTTACGACGTCCCATATTTTGAAGTTCTCAAAATGGCTTGCTCATTCTTCCAATCAATCCATTTTTGACCATTTATTCGTCTCATGGCATTATCAAAAAATCTCATGATAAAAAAATTGTAGATGGCCTTTGCTAGATTTTTGGGGTTTCTTGGAATGGCCCTTAGACTCATAGAAAAGCCCGTGGTTTTATATTTCATATAATGCCAATAACCTTCAGGCATATATAGAATTTCGCCATGATTTAATTGTGTTTTAAACCCTTTGGCGTGTTTTAAAGCTGGCCATTTTTCTAAATCTGGATTGGAAAAATCAATGTCTTCGCGAGTAATTAACGCATGTGGCACTTTATATAAGTATTTATTTTGCTTCTGGTCGAAAAGGATAATTTCTTTTTCCCCGTAAAAATGAATGTGAAAAATATTGGCTAAATCAATATCATAATGCATAAAGGTGTGCGAATCCTTGCCACCAAAAAACAACATGGGAAGTTTTTTCAAGAGTTTTAATCCTAAATCCAGATGCTTAAAATCGTTTTGAAGTTCTGGGACTTCCTTTAAAATATTCCAAAGAAAAATACGGTATTTTGTAGGTTCGCTTTTAAGCAAATCCACATACTCTCCCAAGGTCATTTTTGCATGAGGTTGATTAAAACCATCTTGGTGAGATACGGGTCTATCGTCGTAGAGCGACACCATTTTATCTCCTGCCAATTCCTTAAAATAATCTAAATCCCATTTCGTAAATGCAGGCCAATCGGTAATAAATCGTTCTATAACCACAGGTTTTTGTGGTTTAAAGTAGTGTTTTATAAAGTCTTCTTTAGAGATAGATTCAACACGTGGAATGTCTTGCAAATTTAATTTCAACATCTAAAGGTTAAGAGCTTAAAAAATAATATTCAAAAGCTATTTCAAGCTTTTATTTGGCAACTTCGTTGCAATTCATTTTATGTTTTGATCTGGTTTATCCTCCAATTCCATTTTTACCAGGAATTTCTTATATACGTGACTGTGTTATCCCAATGATATTCCTGTTTTTACTGGATTTTTTTGGCTTTTTCCTTGAAAACTTCGTTGCGTTCAATTTTATGGTCAGGTCTGGTCCATCTAGGTTTTTCGCCCAAGGCTTGATATTCTGACTCTGAAGCTTCGACCGTTTGAGGCTGTACTTTTTTGGTGAAAGGCTTTTGAGGGATCATTCCTAAAAGCTCGAACATTTTCATGTCCTCGTGCACATCTGGATTTGGGGTTGTTAATAGTTTATCTCCCGCAAAAATAGAATTGGCTCCGGCAAAAAAGCACATGGCCTGTCCTTCCCTACTCATTTGGGTTCTTCCTGCGCTTAATCGCACTTGGGTTTCTGGCATCACAATTCTAGCTGTTGCTACCATACGGATCATCTCCCAAATCTCAACAGGTTTCTCATCTTCCAAAGGCGTGCCTTCCACGGCAACCAACGCATTGATTGGCGTAGATTCCGGCTGTGGATCTAAAGTAGATAAAGCCACTAACATGCCTGCTCTATCCTCTATGGTTTCACCCATTCCAATAATTCCTCCAGAGCAAACCGTGACATTGGTTTTACGCACATTTCCTATGGTATCCAATCTGTCTTGATACCCTCGCGTGGAAATAACTTCTTTATAATATTCTTCAGACGAATCCAAATTATGATTGTACGCATACAGACCCGCTTCCGCTAAGCGTTTCGCCTGATTTTCGGTCACCATTCCTAAAGTACAGCACACTTCCATGTCCAGTTTATTAATGGTTCTAACCATTTCCAACACTTGATCAAATTCTTCGCCATCCTTTACATTTCTCCAAGCTGCTCCCATGCACACGCGAGAACTTCCTGTTTCCTTAGCACGTAAAGCCTGAGCTTTTACTTGTGTTACCGTCATTAAATCGTTGCCTTCTACATTGGTATGATACCGAGCTGCTTGAGGACAATAGCCACAATCTTCCGAACAACCTCCCGTTTTTATTGAAAGCAAGGTAGATACCTGAACCACATTTGGATCGTGATGTAAACGATGGATGGTTGCTGCTTCATAAAGCAATTCCATCATGGGTTTGTTATAGATTTCTAAAATTTGTTCTTTGGTCCAGTTGTGTCTTATTTCACTCATGTTTTTGGTTTGTAGTGTGGTTCAAAAATAACTCATTTTATATTGAAAAAGCTCTCGAAAAGGGCATAAAATTTTTCTGGCTCTTCTAAATACGGATTGTGAGCGCTTTGCTCAAACATTTCAAATTGGGCTTGAGGCATGAAAACTTTATACTGAACTGCAAATTCGGGTGTGGACACACCATCGTAGCGTCCTGCAATAATTAAGGTTTTTGCCTTAACATCTTTTAATTTTTGTCTGTAATCCTGATTTATCATACTTCCAGATACCGCAAAATCGCCATCAGGTCCAATCATTTCCACATAGACATCGTTTGCCCAGCCTCTATGCTTTTCCTTTGGCACATTTTGTTTTAAACTTGTATTGTGGTAGTAGATGTATTTGGTTGGGAAATTCCCATAAATGGTTTTTAATGGTTCTTGGCTGGACACATAACCTAAGGCGCGAAGCGAATCGACTTGTTTCCATTTTTCAGGAAAATGTGTTTTTGCATAATGATTGTAACTATCGCAATTGGCCTGCCACATAGCTCCAGAATGGAACCCATTAATCAGCACCATTTTATCAAGATGCTCTGGGTACTTTATGGCATACGCTTGAGCAGGAACGGTTCCGTATGAATGCCCCACTAAGGAGATTTTATCATACTTTAAAAGCTTACGTAATTTTTCTATGAGTTCTACATCATTTTCTACGGTGTATTCGGAAACATTCTTGGCATCATCACTTTTTCCTCTTCCCAGAAAATCGAAAAAAACAACCGTATTTGTTTTGTAATACTGTCCAAAATTTCCTTGCATATAATCATGTGAATTTCCTGGGCCTCCAGGTAAAAAGAAAATGGGATCGCCCGTTCCTAAGACTTCCACATTTATTTTATAGCCATCTATGTTGTAGAATTTAGATTCAAATTTTTCAAAAATATTTGGATCTACTTGTGAAAAGCCCAAAATGGGAAGACAAAAAATTAAGAGCCATAGCTGTTTCATATATTTAAATTTAATTACGTGAATATAAGTAATTTGTTAAAAGAATTGACACCGCATTTCCACCAAATCCAACCGCATTTACCAAAATATACTTAATTTTTTTAGGTTTTTCCTGTTCAATAAAAGGCACAGGAATAAACTCCTGATGTTGCAGCATAACAACAGCCATTTCAATATTTAACATGCCACTAGCACCCAAACTATGCCCTAACTTCCACTTGTTGGTTGTTAAGACTGGATGTTGCTCTCCAAATATTTTTTTAATAGCCGCTATTTCTGCCAAATCTCCTTTTATTGTTCCTGGTGTATGTGTGACAATCACATCAATTTCATTAGGATTTATAGTACCTAAAGCCATTTTCATGGAACGTTGAAAACACAGAGCATCGGTGGATAAAGAGGCATTGTGTTCTAAAATTTCAGTGGCATAACCCACACCTATTATTTTAGCCAAGGCCTTTGGATGTTCGCCTTTTTCTAAACATGCCATGGAAGCCGCTTCGCTAAGAATCATCGTGTTTTGGGTTTTTTCTAGATCCAGCGCACGACAGGGAAAAGCTGCTTCGCTTCGCTCTGGAGGACAATAAATTTTAAGGGCTTGCATTTGGGCCATAGTAAACGGCGTTAGGGGTGCTTCGGTTCCACCCACCAAAAATTTGTTGCACATACCAGAATTCAACCAAGCAATTCCGTTTAATAAAGCATGTAAAGCCGTGGAACAGGTAATGGAGTGGGAAATTTCCGGACCTTGGGTTTGTAAATCGTGTGCCACCCAGGAGGAGATATTTCCAAGGGTTGTGGTTGGCGAACTTAACGGATTTAGTTTCGAGTTATTTAAAAAATCTGCATGATGTTTTTCAAAAAGCGAGGTCGCACCACGAGAGGAACCTATATTAATCCCGAAGTTATCACTTGCCTTCCACCCAGCCTGGTCTACAGCCCTTCTAGACGCATAAATAGCAAATAACACCGAATCGTCCAATGCTTTGAATTTTATGTCTGACAGCCTTAATTCTTCGATTTCTTTTTTTAATTCCTTAGACATTCCAGCAACCAGATTGCCTTCCTTCTCAGAAAAACAATGCTCTGGGGACTTATAGGCTTGCCAGGTCTCTTCAGGTGTTTTCCCTAAAGGCGATAAACTTGCTAAGCTAACAATGGAAATAGGCAACATAACACATACAATTTTTCAAAATTAAACTATTGACAGACTGTCCTCTATGGTTTGATAGACTTTTTGCAATTGTTCATCAGTAATTACATAAGGCGCTTGAATATAAATCGTGCTTCCTAAAGGACGAAGAAAAACACCTTTATCCATAAAAAACTCAAATAACTTATCTCTTAAGTTTCCATAACGCGCCATTTCCGTGTTTAAATCCAAAGCAAAAATAATACCTGTTTGTCTGGTAGATTTTACTTTTGGATGATTTTTTATTCGCACATTAAATGCTTCATGTGAGGCTTTAATGTGCTGGATGTTTTTCTGAATCTCTTCGGACTGCAACAATTCGATGCCAGCCAAAGCAGCTGTACAGGCCAGAGGATTTGCCGAATACGTGTGGCCGTGGAAGAGCCCTTTTCCAATATCATCACTATAAAAAGCCTCGTAAATTTCTTGCGAACAAGAGGTAATTGCCATAGGCATTAAACCAGCAGTCAAGGCTTTGCTTAAACACATGATATCTGGTTTGGTTTGCATATAATCTGAAGCGAAATGCTTTCCGGTTTTCCCGAAACCTGTCATCACCTCATCGGCCACCGTTACAATATGATGCTCTTTACAGAATTTTAAAATACGCTCTAAGCCTTCTGCATTGTGCATTTTCATAGCAGCAGCTCCTTGTACCAAAGGTTCGTAAACAAAGCCTGCCACTTTATGTGTTTCCACTATTTCTTGTAACGCTTTTAGAATGGCTTCGTGATTGCTTCCATTGGGAGTTGGAATGCGTTTTACATCTAAAAAAAATTCCTCGAAAGGTCCGTTGTAAACCGATAAGCCTGAAACACTCATGGCTCCAAAGGTATCCCCATGAAACCCATCTTCAAAAGCAATTAAGGTATTGCGCTTTCTTCCTTGATTAAAGTGAAATTGCAAGGCCATTTTTATGCCTATTTCAACAGAGGTAGAGCCATTATCGCTAAAAAATAGCTTGTTCTGGTTTTTAGGAAGAATTTCTATTAAAGCCTCCGATAATTTGACAGCTGGTTCATGGGTAAATCCGCTAAAAACCACTTGATCGAGTTGCTGCATTTGGTTGGCAACCCGATTGGTAATGTAGGGGTTGCAATGGCCGTACATACAGGTGTACCAAGAAGCAATGGCGTCAATATATTCTTTGCCATCTTCGTCTGTTAATACACAGCCTTTTGCTTTTGTAATAGCAATAGCTTCCGGATGCAGCTTGTGCTGCGTTAACGGATGCCACAGGTGTTTTTTATCTCTTTCTTTTAGTGTCATATATTTCCTGCGAAAGCAGAAATCTTTTTAAATGGTTCGTCTTTATTTTATTGTCATGAACTTGCCTTACCGTTTGGTAGGCGCACGAATATATGTTTATATTGTGGTGCACTCTTACTTAAACCTACAAGGTTTTATAAACCTAAAAACTCTGATTGGAATTTATCAGCATATTCCAAAATCACGTTTCTATCGAAATAAGGTTCTTCATCTATTCGTCCAATAATTGGAACTTGAGTCATTTTTTTGATGATATCTTCGGTCGTTTTATGTTCGTCCCCACTGAAAATGATGGCTACCTTAAACCCTTTTTCTTTCAACAAATTCACCGTTAAAAGCGTGTGATTGATGCTTCCTAAATAATGTCTAGAAACGACAATTACATGGTATTCGGGTTTAATAATATCTAAAATAGTCTGCGTTTGATTGATGGGAACCAAAATGCCTCCAGCACCCTCAATGACCAAATGATTGTTGGTTTTTGGCGGTTTAATATCTTTTAAAGTGATAGTAACGCCATCTATATCTGCGGCTGCATGCGGACTCATGGGTGTTTTTAAGGCGTAGCTATTGGGATGGAATTTAGATGTTTTATTGGAAATCAATCTCTCCACTTTATGGGTATCGCTATCATCCAATTCTCCAGCTTGAATGGGCTTCCAGTAATCTGCTTGAAGTGCTTCTACCAAAATAGCTGAAGCAATGGTTTTTCCAATTTCTGTAGAGATTCCAGTAACAAAATAGGTTTTCATGTGTCTATACTTATTGTTTCTTATCGATTGTATGGAACTCTCAATTAATAATTTCCTTGGGTCTCAAAGTTTTGAACCTTGGAGTTTCATTTTAAATCGAATTCGGTTTGGCAGGCTTCGCATCGATACTTGTGTCTGGTATAAAATGGAAGCGCTGAAAATAAGACTCCAAAAATAAACCATATTAATGATTTGGCGTCTTTAATGGTGGAAAAGAGTTCTATTTTTTTGCTTTTACAGGTTGGACAAATTATGGCCTGACCCTCATCATCCACTGAATATTTGTTGATTGCATTTAGAATTTCCAAAGCTGCTTCACTTTGATGAGAATACACTTTTAACTTGACTCCTCCAATGGCATTGCTAATTAATGGATCGGTGTCGATGGTTAAATTATCTGAGAGAAAAACTTCAATTCCATCTGCTTCCAAACGGCCTTTTATGATTTGTGCTTCGGAAGAATACTGGAATCTGGCAATAGTTTTAAATGTGTCTGTCATATTTTTAAAAGTGAAGCCAATATTTCTACAACTTCTTTTATTTCCTTTTCTGAATTGAAACTGTGCAAACAAAACCTCAAACGCTCTTCGCCTTCAGGTACTGTTGGCGAAAGAATGGGTTTTACATCAAATCCCTTTCCTAAAAGCTCGTTGGAAATGGCTTTTACTTGACTATTTCCCTGAATAATACAACATTGAATTGGAGAATTACTTTCTATAAAATTCTCCTCCAAATGGTTGTTCATGAGTTGTAATTTAAAAAAGTTTATTTTTTGGAACAATTTCGAAATTTCATGCGTTTTAGGCAATTCGATATAAATAGATTTTATGGTCATTAACGTATGTGGAGGAAGTGCTGTGGTATAGATAAACGAACGCGCAAAATTGATTAAATATTGAGTGAGTTCCTTACTTCCTAGCACGGCTGCACCATGACTTCCAAGTGCTTTTCCAAAAGTGATTATTCTTGCAAATACCTCATTTTCCAATTCAAGTTCTTGAAGCAATCCAGATCCGTTTTTTCCAAAAACTCCCGTGGCATGTGCCTCATCGACAATTAGATATGCCCGATACTCTTTACTTAAATGCACCAAGGATTTTAGGTTTGGTGAATTTCCATCCATAGAAAAAACAGATTCTGTAACGATATATATTTCGGTTTCTATAGGATTTCGGTTGCGCTCCGTGTGACATTTCTTTTCAAGATCGTCTAAATTGTTGTGTTTAAATTTATAGGCTTTTGCATGACTCATACTAATACCATCTCTTATGGATGCATGAATATACTCGTCGTAAAAAATAACATCGCCTCTTTGAGGTACGGAAGCAAAAAATCCAAGATTGGCATTGTAACCAGAATTGAAGATCAGGGCAGATTCTGAATGATGAAACTCGCTTAAAACATCTTCTACCTCCTGATATAACTTAAAATTTCCAGATAATAATCGGGAACCTGTTGCTCCATTTCTAGATAAATTTTTAGATTTCAAATAATGATGTGTCATATCGAAGATCTCTTTCGATCGGGAAAAACCTAGATAGTCGTTGGATGAAAAATCTATCAGGTTATGTTGCTTACCCAATTCACGTAACATGTTTTGGGATTTACGTTGATTTATTTTCTCTTGAAGTTTTTTCGGAAGCATAAGTTCAAAGATACGAAAGAGCCACAAGCCGTTCAAGTTTCAGAATTAAAAAACATCGTATCTTAGAGCTTTAAATTTATATCCATGCAAAAAATACAATTATCCTTTTTAGTTTTTCTATTTTCAATACTTGTTCATGCTCAAGTGTCTTCAAATTATCTTATTTCATTTGAAAACGCTGTGCATCATGAAGCGACTATTCAAGCCACATTTACAGATTTAACATCGGAAAACACAGAATTAAGAATTGCACGTTCATCACCTGGACGCTATGCTCTACACGAATTCGCAAAAAATATTTACGGTGTAAAAGTAACCGATGGCCAAGGAAAGGCTTTGGAAGTAACACGTCCAAATCCGTATGCTTGGCAAGTTTCCGGACATGATGGAACCATTCAAGTAAGTTATACTTTATTTGCAAATTATGGCGATGGCACCTATGCACAAGTAGATGAAACCCATGCGCATTTAAACATTCCAGCTACTTTTATGTATGTTCCAGAGTTATCTGAAAACGAAATTGAAGTAACTTTTGATATTCGTGAGGATTTAAATTGGAAAATAGCGACTCAATTAAAACATTTACAAGGAAACACGTATTACGCTAAAGATTTCCAGTATTTTATGGATAGTCCAACAGAAATTGCCGATTTTAAAACCCGTTCTTTTCAATTAGATGGGCAAACCATCAAACTGATACTACATGATGACGCCGCTTCAGATGCTGATTTGGACAGGTATTTTGAAGATGTGAAGAAAATTACCATTCAGCAAAAAGCTGTTTTTGGAGAGTTGCCTAAATTCGATTATGGGGAATATGTTTTTCTAGCCTGTTATATGCCAAATGCCAGTGGAGATGGGATGGAGCACAGGAATTCCACCTATGTAACTAGCTCACGAAGTTTGGCTCTTGGTGGGGTTGAGCAAAATATTAGTACTGTATCTCATGAGTTTTTTCATATTTGGAATGTAGAACGTATTCGCCCTAAAAGCTTGGAGCCTTTTAGATTTGAAGAAGCCAACATGAGTGGCGAATTGTGGTTTGCTGAAGGATTTACAAGTTATTTCGACGATTTAACCATGTGTCGCGCTGGCATAACTTCGCAAGAAAACTACATTACAGGCTTGACCAGAGCTTTTAATTATGTGTGGAATTCGCCTGGACGCGATTACTTTAATCCAATAGGAATGAGTTATCAAGCACCTTTTGTGGATGCTGCCAAATCGGTGGATGAAACCAATAGAGAGAACACCTTTATTTCTTATTATTCTTATGGAAGCATGTTAGGTTTGGCTTTGGATTTATCTTTAAGAGAAAAAGGGCTGGATCTGGATGGCTTTATGACTTTGGTTTGGAAAAAATATGGCAAAACTGAAATTGGTTATACCGTTGAAAACCTAAATGAAACGCTAAATACGTATGCTGGAAAAGACTTTGGGAACCATTTTTTTAACAACTATATTTATAAAAGTGGCATGCCAGATTTCAAGCATTTATTTGAAACCGTTGGAGTCGATTTAAGTCAAGATCCTTCCAAAGTGGAATTGGGTGTTTATGTAAGACAAGGCAAGTTAATTAGTAATCCTAAAAACCATTCGACCGCTTATCTTGCGAAACTTCAAAAAGGTGATAAGCTTATAAAAATTGGAACTACAGAAATAACCGGAGATTCCGATATCAATGCTTTGCTAAATACATATCAGGTAAACGATCAGGTGGAAGTGACTTTTGAACGTTTTGGAAAAACAAGAACTACTACCTTAATCCTTCAAGCGGATTCTTCGTATACTATTAGCCTTATGGAAACCAATAAAAAGCCCTTGAACAAAAAACTTAAAACCCAAAGAGAAAATTGGCTGGGTGAGAAACAATAAACCTAATTCATTAAAAGACCTCACAAATTCGACCTGCGTTCTTACAAGGGCTTTTATAAGATAAAATTAGTAGTAGTTATTTAGTAGAAACGTATTCATGCAGAAAATAGATAAACCAATAACGCATTAAAACAAAGTAGTGAGCTTGAATATGTAGCTTGACACGAAGCACTAAAAAAACGCCTTAGAAACTCAAATAGATTTCTAAGGCGTTTTTATTAGTTGTAAACGATGCTTTCAGGATAAGTTCCTAAAAGAGTTTGGTGTTTTAGTTTAAATTAAAAACAGCACCTACATTTACTACAAACTGATTGTTTATTTTTTCAGCGTAGGTTAAGGTGTCGTTATTATACTTAGCAATAGGAAAAGCTGCTTCTGTAAACAGACCAAATCCTTTTGAGAAGAAATATCTAGCGCCAACATGGCCACCAAAATTCTTTAAGCTGAAGTTGATACCAGGATATAAATCGAAGTTTTCATCAATATTTAAAACATTTCCAATGTTGGCATTAAAACGCGCTTTTACATCAAATCTGTCTTGAAACTTAGCGTCTGTAATACTAGCAACACCTAAGGCATAAGATGAGACTGCTCCAATAGAGAAATTTTCACCTAAACCATAATCAAAACTCATGTACAAGCCTGTAGCGTGTTCTTGAAGACTAGCTCCAATTTGCATTTTAGTATCTCCACTTCCTGAAAATGCCTGTGCATTTACTAAGTAACCTGTAAGAAGGCAAGCAATTATCATTATATTTTTCATTCTTCGTATTTTAGTTTTTCGTTTTTAAATGAAGCCGCAAATATAAGATTAAGTTTTTAAAGTTAATACTTCAATAGTCAATATAATATGAGCGTATAAAAAAACACCAACTTCTTAAAATTGGTGTTTTTAATCAAAATTTTTATAACCGTTTAATCTAACGCAGGAATACGTAAAACTTGTCCTGGATAAATTAAATCTGGATCTTTAAGCATGGGTTTGTTCGCATCAAAAATCACAGGATATTTCATAGCATTCCCGTAGAATTTTTTAGCAATCTTACCTAAAGTATCTCCACTTACTACAGTATGAAACTGAGCTTCTGGTTCTGGATTCTCCACGGTCATCTGGTCGTCAACCGTAGCAATTCCATTGGAGTTTCCAACCACTAAAATCACTTTTTCCTTAGTAGCTTGATCATAAGCTGCACCAGAAATCGTTGCTTTGTCATCCAAAATATGAATGTTTAAATTTTCGACCTGAAGATCTAAATCGCTAATGGTTTCCTTTAAGTTATTGGCTGCTGCCTTTTCTGCGTTTAATTTGGCTGCAACAGCATCTGCTGCTTTATCTGCTGCCTCTTCGGCCTTTGTTTTACCAATTCCAAAAACCTTTGCTCCTGCATCTTTAATAAATGAAAATAATCCCATAATTTGTTTTTTTAAGTGTTTTTTAATAATTATATAAAGTTCAATAAATTCTTTTAAAATTCCTATTAATTCTGACATTAAACCTATTAAAAACAGAAACTGCTTGCTGTTTTTATACAACAAACAGTCCCATTATTAACTAATCCCATTTATACTCTAGAGTTTTCTCTAGGATTCTCTTTTCTTTCGCTTTTAAACTTTCGGAATTTAGGTGTTTCTATTTTTTTCCCTTCGGCATTTCTCATAAACTGGATGTAACCTCTTCCAGCAAATTCATAAGTGGTGCCCGATGCTGTATGGAACAATCTAATTAAACCATCATTAATTACACTGAGCTCAAAAAACTCATTTCCGAAACCGTCGTAATTCAAACTCAAGGTTTTTAAATACAAGTTTCCAGGGATGTTGTTCACTCCATAAATTCCGGTATAATCCCAGTAAATATTGTCTGGATTCGCAATTCCATAATCTTGAGAACTTCTAAATTCAGAATCGTTTCCACCCGCTAAGAATTGTAAATAATTCTCGTTATCAAATTCGTTGATGTTTCCAGCTTGACTGGTATAGGTTTTTTCCCAAGCTTGATATTCCTGCAAGAAATAATGAATGTTGTCGTAAAACACATAATCATAATCGAAATTTGAACGCTGATATCCTTTTAAAAAGTATGAGGTATCGGTATACGGATCATACAATTCTATGGTATTGCTGTTTATTTGATAGACATCGAAAGTAACAAAGCCGTCAATAAGATGATATACATCCAAAATACCATTATAGGCGTCATAATCTCCTACTTGAATTCCGAATCCGTTTCCTTGAGTACCAAATCCAACCAGATTGTTATTGGCATAAAATCTTCCATTTCTAAAAGATACAGTAAATGCCATTTGTAAAAATGGAACCTGTCCGTAACCAACGGTTTGGTTAATATCTACGTACCACAACTCGTAAGAGTTCAATAACTGATTTAAGGACATTGAAGGCTGTGGATTGTAATTGTCTATGTAAACATCGTCTGTATAACAAGATGTAAATAGTGTTGCTATTAAAGCAAATCCTAAAAGTAGTTTTAACGGTTTCATAAGCCTTCGTTTTAAAGTTACTATGATAATGAATTCAAAACACGTGCCAAAATTTCGAGGGATTTGTTTTAAAGGACTTAAAAGATTTAATTTTTATGTATTTTTGATTCTTGTAATTTTTAGAATAGATATGGAAAAACCATTAAAATATGCCGTTTTTGGTTCCGGAAGTTGGGCAACAGCCATCGTAAAAATGTTATGCGAAAATTTAGATGAGGTAGGTTGGTATATGCGAAGTACTTACACCAAAGAGCATTTAATCAAAGAACAGCACAACCCGAGTTATTTAAGTTCGGTTGAATTTAAATTGGAACAACTTAAATTAAGTAACGATATTAACGAGATGGTAGCCTATGCCGATGTGTTGGTTTTTGTTATTCCATCTGCTTTTATGCACTCTGAATTGGAAAAGTTAACGGCAGATTTGTCCAATAAAACCATTGTTTCTGCAGTAAAAGGAATTATTCCAGAATCCGGCTTGCTAGTGGGCGAACATTTTCATGATATTTATAATATTCCTTTTGAAAATATTGCTGTTATCGCTGGACCTTGTCATGCAGAAGAAGTGGCGCTTGAACGTCTTTCTTATTTAACCATTTCTTGTGCAGATGCCAAAAAAGCCCAGGACATTGCCGACAACTTGTCCAGTAATTACATAAAAACAAAAATTAGCGACGATGTTATTGGTACCGAATATGCCGTTATGCTAAAAAACATTTATGCCATAGCCGCTGGAATTGCGCATGGTTTGGGCTATGGAGATAACTTCCAGAGTGTGTTGATGAGCAATGCCATTCGTGAAATGAAACGGTTTATAAAGAAAACCCATAAAATGAAACGCAACATTAATAACTCGGCTTATTTAGGCGATTTATTAGTAACGGGTTACTCGCTTTTTTCTAGAAATAGAATGTTTGGAAACATGATAGGTAAAGGCTACACCGTTAAATCTGCCCAAATGGAAATGAGCATGATTGCTGAAGGCTATTACGCTACAAAAAGCGCCTATTTAATAAACGAAAAGAACAAGAAGAAAACGCGTATTCCAATAATCAATGCGGTTTATGCTGTTTTATATGAAGGAAAAGATCCGAAGGCTACTTTTAAGAAGTTGGCGGATAAGTTGGATTAAAAAATTTCCTCTACCTCCTCTAAAGGAGAGAACTTGTTTACCAACTCAATTCCACCTTTTAAAAATGATGTCTAGGTCTATTTTTGGCCTGTACAAATTTCAGAAAAGGCGTTTTGATGAACTAGTTTTTTTGGAGCCTGTTTTGTCTGTAGCTTTCTACTCTATCACTTACAAGGTGTTTAAGACCTATAGAACCTACTAGCGATATAACAAGAACAGTTATTCCCTTATTAATAATCACGACGTTTAAATGACTAACAATTACGATTACAAATAAATGTATTAAATATAACGGATAGCTTAATTCTCCCACATATCGGTCGATTTTAGATTTTTTTGAGAGTTCAAAAATAAATGGAATAGCCATAAAAAACATCACGAAAAAAATTTGAGGTTTAAAACTGAAAGCTATTTTATCGTACATCGTTATTGCTATGATGACAAAAACCAAGATGGCCAAATTAACCTTTTGATTTAGCAATTTTATATGTTCTGATTTATAGAGCTTATATGAAAGAATCCCTAACAGAAAGAGTGGAAGTTCCGTTGGGAAAAACCTAAATGCCCAAGGAGTATGAGTTAATCCCAACTCTGTTCTCATTAGATACTTGAGCAAGGCAAAAATCATAAAAAGCCCTAAAACAATTGATAGTTTTCGACGAACAATAAAAGGTGCAATTAAGTAAAACATTAATTCCAGAGCCACCGTCCAAGCCTGTGGAATTAAAGCAAAAGCAAATCCATTTAAGGCCTTAATATTAAAATTTGGTTGGAAGAAAAATATTCCCGTATCCAGATTGATTTCAAAAAAGAGAAGCGTGTCCTGAAAGAATATAAAGACATTAGCAAATACAATGGCTATTATGCTTGACACATGCAGCGTATTAAAATTATCCTTAAACACATTTAAAGGGCCATAACTTGCACCACTTGTAACTACACTAAACAAGAGGGAACCACCAATTATAATTATTAAAACCGCCCAATAAACAGGATACAGACGTATAAATCTATTTGTGATAAATAACTTATAGGAATTATTTATTCCAATATATTTTTCATTTAAAATAAGCGCCATATAGAAGCCCGAAATAATATAAAAAGTTTGGACTGCTATTTTTCCTCCTAAAAAATCAAAACCATAAAAAGTTTGGGTGTGGGATATGATTACAATTATTGCAAGAAAAGTTCTAATGTGCCCCATTTAAAGATTTAAAATTATTGACTTGATCATACTTTGGATTGTTTGCTAAAATAATCATTTCTAGCTGGGAAAAACCAAGGCAATAAATTCTGTTGGTTTTTTAAAGAAACAATTATAACGGATTAGCAAACCTGTTATCTTCCATTTCATAGCATACCAATTCATGTAAAATCTTTCAAAAACCAATGGATCTGTGATTAGATGTGTTTATAGCGTTGAGATGACAACCAATACTTAAACTCGGTTTAGAACGCACTCTTCATTTTTATTTCCGTCTTTATAATTTGATCGACTGCTTGTCTGTATTTTACCGGGTTTGCTGCTTTCTTAATGGCTTTATATGTTTTTTGTGGGTTTGATGTAGCTTGGGAAAAGAACTCCCAAAATCCCAGCATTTTCATTTTTATAGGTGTTGGTCCAGATAAGTACTCGTTGTATTGCTGGTAAATAGTGTCATGAAATTCAGAAAAAATGGTCCATCTATTTTCGGGATATTCGGTGGTGTTATTTTTTATCATGCTGGGTAAAAACGGATCGGCAATTAAGCCACGGCCAATCATGAAATGATCGATGCTTGGAAAGCGATTTTCAATGGCTTTAAAAGCAGAAACACTTGTAATATCACCATTGTAATACAACTTGTGCTTGGTGCTGCTAATGCATGCTTCAAAAGCCTCTAAATCCACCGGACCCTTGTAAAGTTGCTTTCCAATCCTGGCGTGAATAGCAATGTTTTTAAGCGGATACTGATCTAAAATAGGAAAAGCATCTAGTATTTCTTCTGCGTTTTCGTATCCCATTCTCATTTTCATAGAAACCAAGATATCCGTTTCGTTGTGAGCTTTGTGTAAGACCTCGTTAATTCTATTTGGATTGCAAATTAAACCAGAACCCATTCCAGATTTAGTCACCATAGGATACGGGCAGCCCAGGTTCCAATTTAATTCCTTATAACCTAAGCTTTGTACGTATTTGGCAACGAATATAAACTCGTCTGGATCGTTTGTGATTACTTGAGGGATTACCTCTAAAGTGGTATTGTTTTCTGGTAATAAATCGTTTTGATAGGATTGCTTAATGTTTAGCTTTCCATTGAGTCGAATGTATGGTGCATAGAACGTATCGATACCACCAAAATAATGCTGAAAGGCATTACGAAATCTGAAATCTGTAAAACCTTGTAAAGGCGATGAAAGTAAGGTAGTAGCCATCTTATTGTTTAGTTGGGCAAAGATAGGTTAATTGATTGATGAATTTTAAGTAGGTCTAAAAACCTGAGTTTATTACTTCACCAAAACTCCTTTAACATTCATCAAGGGAAGGTTTTGCAAAGCCTTCAAATTAACTGTGTTTTTTCTAAAAAGATAGGTTTTATCGAACATGGTGTTTCCTTCAAAAAAAGTGACTTTAAAGGTGTTGTTTAAAGCAAAAAGATCTTCCTGCAAAAGCTCGATTTTGGCATAGCTTTTCGCAGGAAGTCTTTCTAATTGTTTTCTAAAAATAGCTGTTTTTTTGTCTTCAGAATAACCACTCGATACAATAAGAACCATCTCTAAATCGACGTCCTTATCGTTAATGATATAGGCATTCCAATCATGGGTTTTATAAATTTCGTTGTATTCGTTAACAATCGCTAGATATACGTTTTTAACCTCAGGAATTTGAATGTCTTTTCTCATGATATCGTTCTGTTTGTTTTTAATCAAACACTTCTTCGAGTTACTTATTTCTTAAACTTATTGCCAACCTCCACCTAAAGATCTATATAAACGCACTACGGATAAAAGTTGTTCTAATTTATTATCTATGGTACTGATCTCGGCTCTTAACACACTTTCTCTAGCTGTTAATAAGTCTAGGTAATTGGCATATCCGTTATCCAACAATTCTTCCGAATTGGATTCGGCACGTCTAAGTGCTTCCACTTCTTTTTCGCGGTATTGAAACTTATCAACCTCAGCCTGATAGCTATACAAGGCATCCGAAACTTCTTTTCCTGCCACAAGCAAGGTATTTTTGAAATTTAAAAGGGCTTGTTCTTGCTGCGCCTGAGAAACTTCATATTGTGTTCTAACTTTACGTTGGTTAAAAATAGGTTGCGTTAATCCGCCCACTAAATTAGCAAACAAAGCGTTGGTGTTGAACCAATTTTGAAACTCCAAACTTTGAAAACCTCCTGCTGCACTTAATGTTAAAGAGGGATAGAAACTAGTTAAGGCTACATTGGTTAGCTCAAAAGATTGAATAAAGTCACTTTCGGCAGCAATAACATCTGGTCTATTTCTTAATAAAACATATGGCACACCCAGTTTCATTTCGGTAGTAATGGCTTGTTCATCCAACGTACTTCTTTCAAAATGCTGTGGTTGCTTGGCCAATAAAATACTCAAGGTGTTTTCCAGTTTAAATATTTCTGTTTTAACTTCAATTTCAAGTGCTTTGGCGTTGTTATATTGTGCCACGTTTTGGTCGACAGCAACTTGGGTTACTTGGCCAGCATCTTTAAGCGCTTGAATGGTAGAAACCGTTTTTTCGCGTGTTTCAACCGTTTCATTTAAAATTTTCAACTGCGCATCTAAAGCTACCAATCCATAATATGCCGTAGCAATATTTTCAACAAGTCTTGTTTTTACAGCTTGATGGGCAGCAATACTTTTTAAATAACCCGCTTGAAAAGCACGTTTATTGCTTCTAATTTTTCCCCAGATATCAGCTTCCCAAGACAAAGACAAAACCGCTTCATAATTCTCCATGGAACCACCGCCAAACTGACCATTTTTAGATAGTTCCTGGCGCGAAGCAGACATCTGTCCGTTTAAGGTTGGCAAATAACCTGCTTTTCCTTGTTTCATATACGCTTCTCCAGCAATAATTTGCTGTATCGCTATTCTAATATCGATATTGTTTTGAAGGCCTTCCTCTATATATTGTGTTAAATACGGATCGGTAAAAACTTCTTTCCAAGATACATCTGCCATAGACAAACTATCTGTTGGCAGGTTATCTGTACGATATAAATTCTCGGTTTCATCTTTTAATTCCGGTCTTTCGTAATCTTTAGATACCAAACAGCTTTGCAAGGTTATGGCTAGCAATCCTAAAACCATAACTCTAGAAATCCATCTTTTATTTACAATTTTTTTCATCCTAATTATTCTTTTATTTCTTGATTTACGACTTCTGGAACTCCAGTAACTTTTTCTTGTAACCATTGGAAAACAACAAACAATACTGGGATAACAAAAACACCAAATACCGTTCCTACCAATAAGCCTCCAACAGCTCCAGTACCAATAGAGTTGTTACCAACAGCCCCTACTCCTTTTGCCAATACCAGCGGCGTAATACCTAAAATAAACGCAAAGGATGTCATTAAAATTGGACGTAATCTTACTTTAGCTCCATCGATGGCCGCATCTACTATAGACAAGCCATGTTGTCGTCTTTGGATGGCAAATTCCACAATTAATATGGCATTCTTAGCCAATAAACCTATTAGCATGATTAAAGCAATTTGGAAGTATATGTTATTTTCCAATCCTGTAAAATAGGTGGTTAAATAAGCGCCTGCAACCCCAACTGGCAATGAGAGGATAACTACCAAAGGCAAGAGGTAACTTTCGTATTGTGCGGCTAATAAGAAGTATACAAACAAGATACTAATCAGAAATATAACTGTTGATTGTCCTGCAGAAGCAATTTCTTCTCTTGTAATCCCCGAGTACGCCACTGAATAACCTTCCGGTAAATTGTTTGCTGCCAATTCGTCGATGGCTTTAATAGCATCTCCAGAACTAAATCCTGGGGTAGATGCACCATTTACAGTAACCGCATTAAATAAGTTGAAACGATTAACGGTTTGAGGACCGTACACACGCTTAAATGATACGTATTGCGAAATCGGCGTCATTTCGCCACTTGGTGTTTTTATAAGCATGCTGTTTAAGCTCGACTCATCTACTCGATCTTCTGGCAAGGCTTGGATAAACACTCTAAATTGCTTTCCGAAACGGCTAAAATCTGCCACATAATTACCCCCAATATATCCTTGTAAAGCCGATAAAATTGCACTGGTTGAAACTCCATTCTCTGTTGCACGTTCCACATTGATATCTAATTCCAATTGTGGGAAGTTGGTACTAAACGAATTGGATGCATAGGCAATTTCAGGTTGTTGATTTAACAGTCTAACAAAATCGTTTGCCGTATTATCCAGCTCAGTAAGCGGTCTGGCATTTCTATCCATTAAACGCATTTCAAAACCATCTGCACTACCAAATCCAGGAACACTAGGAGGTGTGAAAAAGATGATATTAGCATCAGGTATCATAGCAGCTTTTTGAAATAACTGACCAATAATTCCATTTACAGAAGTTGCATCTGTATCACGATCGTCCCAACTATCTAGAATGATAAAGCCCATAGCATTCGAGCTTCCTTGTCCTGAGAAAAAGTTTTGACCACTAATAAAGGAAGCTCCTTTAATACCATCAATTTCTTTTATCACTTTTTCTAAAGCGGCATTGACTTCAAACGTACGATCTAAGGATGAACCTGGAGGCAGCTCGGCATTCATAAATATAATCCCTCTATCTTCTGCAGGAACAAATCCTGTTGGAATGGCTTTATTTGCGGAGATAATTCCAAAAACACAGAGTCCTAAAATTACTACGGTTATCCATTTGTGCTGTATTAAAAAGCCTACAGATTTTGTATATTTGGCCAATGTTGCATTAAAACCAACGTTAAAAGCGTCGTAAAAACGCTGTAACAAAGATTTCTTTTTGTCTTCAGGATGCTCTTTATGTGGTTTTAAGAAAATGGCACATAAAGCTGGTGTTAAGGTTAATGCATTTACTGCCGAGATAAAAATAGCAATCATCAAGGTCACTCCAAATTGCTCATAAAAAACTCCCGAAGGTCCTTTAATAAAAGTAATTGGAATAAAAACGGCCATCATTACCAAAGTAATAGAAATAATAGCTCCGGTAATTTCGTTCATTGCAGAGATTGATGCTTTTTTGGCATCCTTATAACCTCCTTCCAATTTGGCATGGACGGCTTCTACAACCACAATGGCATCGTCGACCACAATACCAATGGCCAGAATTAATGCAAATAAGGTTAATAGGTTTATAGAGTAACCCAGTATATTTAAGAAAAAGAAGGTACCAATAATCGAAACTGGTACGGCAATAGCTGGAATTAAAGTCGATTTAAAATCTTGTAAAAAGACAAACACTACCATAAAAACCAATAAAAACGCTTCAATTAAAGTATGTACTACCTTATCAATGGACGCTGTTAAGAACTTATTGGTATCGTAGTTAATTAGATAATCCATCCCTTCAGGAAAATCCTTTTTAAGCTCGTCTAATTTTACATAAATATCTTCTATAATCTCTTGAGCATTAGAACCAGGTGTTTGAAAAACTCCAAAGTTTACCGCTGAATTTCCATTTGTTTTTGAAATTGAAGAATATGAGAAAGCATCTAATTCTACTTTTGCCACATCCTTAACCCTTAGAAATTGTCCGTTACCTAAAGCTTTTATAACAATATCCTCGTATTCCTTAGCTTCTTTATAACGTCCTTTATATTTTACAACATACTCAAAAGATTCTCCAGCATTCTGACCAAAAGATCCAGCAGCAGCTTCTAAACTCTGTTCGTTTATAGCTTTAGTAACATCTCTAGGCTCAATTTTATAAGCAGCCATCTTATCCGGATCTAACCAGATACGCATGGAATAATCCTTGGCGCCAAAGACATTTAAGGCACCTACTCCATTAATACGCTGTATTTCTGGCTTGATGTTGATGTTCAGGTAGTTTTGAATATAGGTGTCGTCGTATTCTGGATTGGTAGAATACACCGCAGCAAATAATAAGGCAGAGTTTTGTTGCTTTTGCGTTATAACTCCCGCACGTATAACTTCGGCAGGTAATAAGGCATTGGCTCTTGCAACCCTGTTCTGTACGTTTACGGCTGCAATATCTGCATCATAACCTTGCTCGAAAAACACTTGAATGGAGGCACTACCAGAGTTACTGGCAGTAGAAGTAATATAAGTCATTCCTTCCACCCCGTTAATTTGTTCTTCAATAGGAACCACCACGCTTTCTAAGATGGTTTCTGCGTTAGCACCTGGATAACTTGCAGTAACCTGAACTGTTGGAGGTGCAATATCTGGATATTGTGTGACTGGTAATTGTGTGAGACCCAAAACACCCAGAATAACAATGATTATGGATATTACTGTAGATAATACAGGTCTTTCAATAAATTTCTGTAACATAATTGGTTTTATTTAAAGACAGTCTCGAAAGAGTTAATAATACTATCTAATGGTTTTAGCATGGGTTTAATTTTAGTACCGGGACTTACTTTATTAAGTCCTTTAGCTAAAATAGTTTCTCCTACTTCAATTCCGTCGCCAACGATATACATGCGATTGGCATTTTTTAAAATAGTAATAGGTTTATCCACTAACGAATCGTTAACAACGGTATAAACAAAACCTTTACCTTGTCTTTCAAAAGTCGATTCGGCTGGAATTACTATCACATTCTCAAAACTTTTAGGAATTAAAATAGTACCACTACTTCCGTTTCTAAGTAACCCCATCTCGTTATCGAATCTGGCTCTAAAGGTTATGGTTCCAGTTTGGGTATTGATATCTCCAGTAATAGTTTCTATTTTCCCAGATTTATCAAATAACTGTCCATTTGCAAGACGCAATTTAACTTCTGGGAATTTCTCCAACTTCTCTTTAGCAGTTTCCCCTTTTGCTTCGGCCATAAACGAAATAAATTCTTTTTCGTTCATGGAAAAATAAGCAAAAACCTCTTTAATGGATGACACGTTGGTTAAAGGCAATGGATCTTGAGCGCTCACTAAGGCACCCATTCTGTAATTTATGGAACCCACAACGCCATCTACCGGACTTTTTACGTTCGCATAGTCTATGTTGGCACTAATACTATTGTAGGCACTTTGTGCTTGTAGCAGTTGGGCTTTTGCTGTTTCCAATTGCACTGGACTAATTATATTTTTATCAACCAAAGGTTTTAATTTATTCACCTCTACTTGCGCTGCATTCACATTTGCTTTTGCAGCGTTGGCATCTTGACTTAAAGATTGTGTTTCTAACCTAAAAAGAAGCTGTCCTTGTTTGACACTCTGACCCTCCTCTACTAGTACTTCTTTAATATAACCTGCAATCTTTGGGCGTACTTGACTATTTACTTTTCCTTCTATGGTTGCAGGAAAATTTTCGTGTGTAATAACATCTTGTTTCTCAACCTTTACAACCGGATATGGCATAACATATGCTGGTTTTTGTTCTGCTGGCTTTTTACCACAGCTACTTAGTACTAATACTAATGCGCACGGAATGAGGATGTTTAATGCGTGTTTTTTCATGTTTAGGATTGCGTTTTAAAGGTGTTGGCAACTATTCTGGTTTTTAAATCTGAAATAGATTCAATAGCTAATTTTAAAAATTTTATGTATTTATCGTGAAATGTTAAGTCGAATTCAAATTCGTTCGTTGTAGATTCTAATTGGTTTACTTGTAACTTATAGGCTGATATTTCTTGATGAAGCCTCTTTTCTGATTCCCATTGGGTTATCATATTCTCTATATTTTGTAAAAAATTAGCAGAATTGATAATGAAATACTTTTTTCTATCTCCGGTTTTAGTGAAGTAACTTATTCGATCTAAACTTTGTAAATGCGTTAAATGTGTTGAAATGGTGCTCTTACTAGCACTTAAGTTAGACACCAAATCTTCGAAGGTGCTCCCTTCTTTTCCTGTAAGAATAATATAAGCTAAAATACGGGCAGCCACAGGTGCTAAATGGTCTTTACCTTCCAAATGAACCCCCAGTTTTTCAACTAATTTATATTTTTCCTTTAATAATTTCGTCTCCATAATTACGGATTTTGCTGCAAAGATACAGCTAGTTCGGTAGTAACCGAACCAAACGAAGTTAAAAAAATGTTAAATACTTTAAGTATGCAAAAAAGCTAGAATTAAAGAGCTGATCTAAACTGTTCTAGAAAGCGGACATCGTTTTCACTTAAAAGTCTAATATCGCTAATTTGATGTAATAGCATGGCTATTCTATCGATACCAACTCCAAAGGCAAATCCGGAATATTCATTTGGGTCGATATGGCAGTTTTCAAGTACATTTGGATCCACCATGCCACAACCTCCAATTTCCAACCAACCTGTTCCTTTGGTAATTCGGTAATCGGATTCTGTTTCAAGACCCCAATATACATCTACCTCAGCACTTGGTTCCGTAAAAGGGAAATAAGAAGGACGAAGTCTAATTTTAGATTTCCCAAACATTTCTGTTGTGAAGTATTGTAGCGTTTGTTTTAAGTCGGCAAAACTCACGTTTTTATCAATATATAAGCCTTCCACTTGATGGAAAAAGCAGTGAGAACGCGACGAAATAGCTTCGTTTCTATAAACTCTTCCGGGAGAAATGGTCCTAATAGGCGGTTTATTGTTTTCCATATAACGCACTTGCACAGAACTGGTATGGGTACGTAATAAAATATCTGGATTGGTTTGAATAAAAAACGTATCCTGCATGTCTCTTGCTGGATGGTATTCGGGCAAATTTAAAGCCGTAAAATTATGCCAGTCGTCTTCAATTTCTGGACCATCACTAACATTAAAACCAATGCGACAAAAAATATCGATAATTTGGTTTTTAACGATTGATATGGGATGGCGTGCACCAATTTCTATAGGTTCGCCAGGACGAGATAAATCGCCATAAACCCCTTTAACCTCTTCTTTACTTTCCAGCTCTTCTTTTAAAGCATGAACCTTATCCTCTGCAGTTTTTTTAAGGGCATTTATAAACTGACCAAATTCTTTCTTTTGGTCGTTTGCCACGTTTTTAAACTCTGCAAAAAAGTCGTTTAAAAGACCTTTTTTACCTAAATATTTTATTCTAAAGGCTTCAACTTCCTCTTTGGATTGCGCTTGGAAGTTTTCGGCTTCGACAATAAGTTCTTTTATCTTATCTATCATGATATGGTTGAAAATGACTGCAAATTTAAGTATTTTAAACACAAAAAACTCCTTGAGTCAAGGAGTTTTTCTATTAAAATATTATGACTTACTATTGTCTAATAAAAACTTCTGTGTAAACAACTCCTTCGTCAACCTCTTCCACGTACATTTTATTGTTCTCAAATTTAACTTTTAGGGTATATGTGTCACCATCAGATGTTGTTGAATACATTCCATTACCCAGATTTTTCCACGTTCCGGAAGAGGCACCCTCTAAAACACAACCTCCATTAAAATCGTCTTCATAATTTTTAGCAGTAAAAGTTCCATTATCACTCACGGTAAGCGTAGTTTCAGCTTCGCATACGTCTAAATCAACTTCTATGTCATTAATAAAAGTTTTATAATATTTCCAATTGCCTATAAATTGGTCCTGAGCTGTTGAATCATCATCACTACCGCAAGATGTGAAAGCAAATGTGATAACACTGATTAATAAAATTATTTTTTTCATGAACTGATTATTTATTTTTTTAAAATTAAGTTGCTAATTTAATACTATTTGTAAATAATCAATAGTTTAAAAAAAATGTTATTCTATATATTTCGATTCTAAAAAGTAACTAACAATGGCCTCCTTCATCAGTACACTTTGCTCGCCTGCTTTTAAAGTTGGCAATTGTTCTTTAGTAATATAATGTGGCCAACCTTCCTCATCAAAATAATCAAATTCATAATATCCATAAGGCTCTAATAGCCTACAAATAGCAATATGCATGAGATCTAATTTATGGTCTTTTTTAAACTTTCTATCAAATTGCCCCAATTCTTGAACGCCAATTAAATAAATAATTGCGTCTAAATCCAAGGGATCGCCATCTGCAAATTGTTTGGATAGTTTAAGGACAACTAGTTCCCAGCGTTCTTTTAATTGTTCGTCTCTAGCCATGTATATTTCCTGTAAAAACAGAAGTTTTTTAGTTTAACTTAAAAAATAATTCTCGCAAAGTTAAGTTATATTTACAGAAATAAAGAATTTCGTAAAACGCTAAATTTATTTATTTTCGTTCCACAAAATGAGTTGAAATAACTAGTTTTGGTTGTTTCCTTGGTAGATTGAGGAGGAAACATGATCTAAATTGCTACTATGGGTGTTATTGATATTTTTTTATTGGGCTTTTTATTACTTGGATTGATTCGAGGGTTTTTAAAAGGTTTTTTTGTTGAAGTCGCTTCTTTAGTCGCTTTAATTGCCGGAATTTATGGCGCCATTCATTTTAGTTTTTATGTTGCCGAAATGCTTACAGACAAAGTAGATTGGGATGAAAAAACCATTAATGTTTCAGCGTTTGCTATAACCTTTATAGTAATAGTGTTAGTGATTGCCTTGGCGGGAAAAGCCATGACAAAACTTGCCGATTTTGCTGCTTTGGGAATTGTAAACAAGCTTTTAGGAGCTCTTTTTGGAGTTTTAAAAATGGCCCTTATTTTAAGTGTCCTACTCAATATCTTCGATAAGTTAAACACAACTATTACTTTTCTTGATGAAGAACACACTGAAAACACCGTACTTTATAAACCAGTGAAATCTTTGGCACCACTAATTTTTCCGCTTGTAATTAAATCTGAAGAATTTGAATTTCTTGAAGAGAACGAGAGTCCGGAAATTAAATAACCATCTGATTATAGCTGTTGGCTGTTGTGGTATTTTGCTAAAGTTTGTTTTTATAGGTAGCAAACAATTTCTCGAAAACCCTGAAATTCATTTTCGAATTACCGAAGAACCAGTTATTCTACAACCTCTCTTCATTTCAAGTATGGCTTCAATAAATAAAAACAGGTACAAAAAAAACCACTTTTAAAGTGGTCTTTTTGTTATTCTAAACGATAAATCTCTCGAATATCCTCCAAGTATTTATCGAAATCTATTTCAAGGTCAATCAGTTTTCCTGAATGCACATCGAACACCCAACCATGTACTTGTAAACCTTCATTTTTAATAGCTTTCTGTACTGCTGCCGTTTTAATTAAATTGACGCATTGTTCCTGTACATTTAACTCTATCAATTTATTGTAACGTGCTTCTTCACAGGCAATTTTATTAAGCACATCCCTATGCATTCTGTACACATCTCTAATGTTACGTAACCAAGGATTTAGAATCCCTAAATCGGCTGCTTCCATGGCTGCTTTTACACCTCCACACCCATAATGTCCACAAACAATTACGTGTTTTACTCCAAGTTGATTTACCGCATAATTAACAACCGACATTACGTTTAGGTCGATACTAATAACCATATTGGCAATATTTCTATGCACAAAGACATCGCCTGGGCCTAAACCCATTAATTCTTCAGCAGTAACACGACTATCAGAACATCCAATAAAAAGCAATTCCGGATTTTGCCCATTTCCTAATTCCGTGAAATAATTAGGATTAAGAGCTAGTTTATCCTTAACCCATTGGTCATTGTTTTTAAAAACTTGGTCTAATTTCATTGTTCGAATTTTATGTTTAATATGACGCTGAGTCTCTTCAAAAAAGAGTTTAAAATTAACGAAAAATGCTCATAAAAACCGAAATTAATTTCATTAAGCTTAAAACACAATCAAAATCCCCTTAGAATCAAACGCTTACTTATTGAAAATTCATAAATTTCAAGAATCGAAATAAAATAGATTTACTTTCAAAATTACATTCGTGTGACCGTATTTGGACGGTTGGAATTATAACGTAAAATAAAATATCCAATAATTGCGGAAACTAAAGAGCCCAATAAAATTCCTATTTTAGCAGAATCTATATATTCAGGTGTTGTTCTAAAAGCCAAACTTGCTATAAAAATAGCCATGGTAAACCCGATTCCCGCTAGAAAGGAGACTCCCACAATATGTGTTTTATTTATATCGGATGGAATGCTAATTATTTTCAGTTTTTTAGCTGTAAGTACAATGGTAGTCACTCCAATACTATTCCCTAAAATTAAACTTAACATCAAGGTTATGATCAAATCCCAGCTTAAAGCATACTGACTATCGAAGGCAACTCCAGCATTTGCCAGCGCAAAAACAGGAATGATTATAAAGGCTACCCAATCGTGTAATTTATGTTCCAATTGCTGTAACGGCGATTGATATTTACTGGTCCAATCCTGAAGATTATCTATTTCATCGATCTGTTCTTTCGAAAGAATAGGTGTCTGTAACACAGAAGCAGCTTTTAAGTTATCTGTAATTGTTTCCAAGTTTCCTATGAATGATTTCGTGGAAATTTTTTGATGGATGGGAACTGAAAACGCTAGTAAAATCCCTGCTAAAGTTGGATGAATTCCAGATTTTAGGAATAAAACCCAAATTACAATTCCGAAAATAAAGAAGGTGTATTTTAAATAAAGGTCCTTATAAGCCAAAAGGTATAATACAGCTAACATTCCTAAGGCAATAAGCAGTAAGGTTACTTCAATATTGCCACTATAAAAAATAGCAATTACCATTACAGCCCCAATATCGTCGACAATAGCAAACGCCATTAAAAATAATTTCAAACTTAATGGCACCCGATTCCCAAGCACATTTAATACAGCTAGGGCAAAAGCAATATCTGTAGCCATTGGCACACCCCAACCGTGAGACGTATCTGGATTTTGGTTAAAAATTAAATATAAGGTCACAGGAAACACCATTCCACCAATAGCACCTACTAGTGGAAAAGCCAACTTTTTGGTAGAGTTAAGTTCTCCAATTACAAATTCTCTTTTAATTTCCAATCCAATTAAAAAGAAGAAAATAGCCATTAATCCATCGTTAATCCAAAGTATTAAAGGTTTGTTTATTTCAAAGGTTTCGCTGGTAAAGCCAAGTTCATAATTCCATAATTCCTGATACATATGGCTCCAGGGCGAATTTGCCCAAATTAGGGCTAAAAGTGTTGCTCCTAAAAGCAAAAATCCACTTAAGCTTTCAATCTTAATATATTTTTGTAAGGGGGTTAAGATGGCTTCTTTTGTCATGTATGTGTGGTCTTATGTTGTACTAGGTATGCACCTATTATTTTAAATATTGACTTTTTGAAAATTTTAAATAAAAAACAAGTAATTATTTCACTTTTTTAAAAAGAATAATCACTCTATTTTAACATATACTATGTTGTTTTATATGCTTGCTACCAGGATAAAACTGGCTATTTAAAATTATGAATATCGCATAGTAAATTCTGGTGGCTGCAAGGCTGTTTCCAAAGCGTGCGCCATGTAAGTATCTAAACAATAAAAATGATATTTTGTTTTTTGAAGTTTTAAAATATTTGTTGTAGAATTAGAAGTAACGTAAAAAGGAATAATTTTTATTTGAGTTAGCTCGCAACTCTTGTTGCTCTCCCCTTCATTCACATTATAAAACACCGAGGTATCGAACGATTTATCTAAGACGGCTATCACTAAAGGTGCTGCCATTAGAAGGGTGAAGATTATGGTGAAATAAATGGAAATGCTAACTTTCTTCATTCAATATTTTAAAAATGAACGTCAAAGATACAATTTTGAAAATTTTTTATCTGTTAAATAAAAATTAAAGTGCTTTAATATCTTCTTTACTAATCCATCCAGTTTTACCATCGGAAAGCTTGATTTTCTTCCAATTGTTAACCGTATCCAAGATTTGGACCTTCGTACCTTCGTGCAAAACAAAGGCTTCTGAACTACGTAAATTAGGTTCATTCTTAACCTGGCTTTCTTGAACAAAAACGATAGCTGGCCTATCCAATTTATCTAGATTATATTTATGAAAAGCCAAAGACAAAGTTGCACAAGTTATAATCAAAAAAGTCATGCTAGCCACAAACGACAAACGTTTTTTAACTGTAGAATAAGCAAAATAATAACTTAAAAACACCAAAACAAACAGCAAAATAGACGCAATGGATATTTTTGCCCAAGTATCAAAACTAAAGGTATTGGTTAGATTTTTTGTAATCTTGGAAAGTCCAACTTCAGGCACAGAACCAATGGCATCTATGGTCATGTTTTTAGCAAAAGCTGCATTGTTTTTAATTTCCTTATCGTTTGGGTCTAATTGTAACGCTTTTTCGTAATAATAAATACTTGGTGCAATGTGGCTTAATTTATAGTGGGCATTTGCTAAGTTAAAGTACAAGGCTGCCGAGTGTTCACCATTTTCCAAAATAGTTTTATATTTTAAGATGGCTTGTTCGTATTCTCCATCATTATAAAGTGCATTTCCTTGTTCAAACAAAGACGTGTTTTGAGCAAAGCACACACTGGAAAATATAAAAAATATGCTGTAAATTATCTGTTTCATTGCTTTATTATAAATACTAATAGAACCTTTTTGTTGTTCAAAAAAAATAGCCGTCTTTCTAATCTCCTTATTTATTTGCTTTGTTTGTCTATTTCCGAAATTGTTTTTGCTGCCTGATCGTAATCTTGCTGCATTTTCACATTGGTAATTGGAGAATAACGCGCTAATTCGCAGTTTTCCAAAATTTCTGTAAACTCCAAAACAACTTCCTTATCTACCTGTCTTTCTATCAATAAGCTTTCAATGTTATCTTTACTCATTTCGCTGGTTTCGATATGCAATTTGGCCTTTAAATAGTTGTGTAGTGCTTTTTCAAGGGCAATATAGAAAGCCTCCTTATTACCTAAGGCCTTTTTAGCTTCACTCAAATAGCGTCTTGCCAATTTATCGGCTTTTCTAATTCTATTTCCAAACACATCGGCGTCTCGAACTTGTTTTTTCTTTCTAACTATAATGGCTAACGGAATGGCTAAAAGTGGCAACAATAAGCTGGTCCAGAATCCAGTAGTATTAAAGAAAGAACTTGTATTTACAGCTTGTAAATTGGCATCTGTTTTAATAAAAGCAAATTGTTGATCGCTAACTACAACAGGTTGTTTTCCATGATTAACATTGGCTATATTATTATCTGAAGCCGTCGTATTTGTTGGCCCTTCAAGTACATTGATAACTATTTCACCTGAAGAAATCTGTTTGTACGATTCTGTTTTTAAATCGAAATAGGAGAATGAAATGCTTGGAATTGGGTACTTGCCTTTATATTGAGGCACAATGGTATAACTGTCTGAAATACTTCCTTGCATGCCTCCTAAATTGGTAACGACATTTTCGCCATGTTCTGGTTCGTAAACCTCTAAAGAGCTAGGTAAAGTAAGCTTAGGAAGTTGGAACAATCTCAAATTTCCTTTTCCTTTTACTTCCACGCGAGCTTGTAAAGATTCTGACGCATTTAACTCCGATTTCGAAGTAATGACGTTGAATTCATATTCGCCAACCGCTCCAGTAAAGTCGGCTGGTTTCCCTTCTGTAGGTAACGGTTTTACATCTATGGTTCTACTTCCTGCCGAAACCGTTTTACTAGCCTGTGCCATTAATCTAGCACCAAAAATATCTCGTCTGTTTGTTGGCACTTCTACTGTAATATCCAGACTTAAAGGTTCTATTTCCAGCTTACCCGTTTTTTGTGGATAAAGTACCGTTTTTCTTAAAACCACATATCTATAATCCTCGCCTTTATACGTTCCGTTTTCAACTTTTAAACCTTTAATATCTATATTCTGACTCCAAAAATCGTTGAATCTTGGGTTATCAATTTCCCTCCAATTTCTAACTCCTGTATTTGGTGCGACATACAATTTGTAAACGACAGTTATCGCTTCGTTTAGATACGGATTGCTTTTAGACACCTCTGCCACCAAATGGATGTTGTTGGCAGCAATTTCGTCCGGATTGTTTTCGTCGTTAGGTCTATCTACTGCCCCAGTAATCACCACTGTTTGTGGTGTAGTTTTATAAATATCACCATCTATTTCTATGGTTGCCTGTTTTATGGTAAAAGACCCTCTTTGCTTTGGTGAAAGAAAATAACTATATGTTTTTTTATACGATCTTTGCCCATTCATCCAAGACGTGCTTACGGCTTGATTAGGACCACCAACAACATTAAAGCCAACAAAATCTGGCGGAGAAAAATTATCTCCATCTTTATTCATCTCGAAATCAATGCGCAATCTTTCGTTTATTCCTAACTTATTCTTGCTTAATTTGGCCTCAAAAGTAACTTGAGCACTAGCTAAGCTAGTACTTAATATTATTAGAAATAACGATATGTATTTTATAAGTTTCATATTAATAAACCCTTTTTTGATGTTGAAGCAAATTTCTAAAAAGGAGGATTTTTTTCTTTTCTATATGATTTGTTTTTAGATTATCTACCAATCTTTATCAGTTTCAATTTTCTCGCCTTTTTGTTTTTCGGCATTCATTTTCTCTTGAACTTTTTGTTCTTGTTTATTCATGGCTTCTAACAAGTTTTTAACCTGTTGTGGCGATAGTTGTCCAGGCTTTGGCTGTTGTTGCTGCTCTTTGTCCTGATTGCCTTGATCTTTATTATCTTCTTTGGGCTTGCCGTCGTTTTCCTTTTGGTCGTCGCCTTCTTTTTTATCTTGATTGCCTTTATCTTTATTTTCGTCCTTATTATCTCCTTCTTCCTGATCTTTCTGATCTTCGTTTTCTTGGTTCTCGTCTTGGTTTTGTTCTTTATTCTGGTCTGGATCCTTATCTCTGTTCTCGTCGTCCTTTTTATCGTCTTCTGGATCGTCTTGTTGTTGCTCGGCACATTCTTTTGCCAGACCAAAATTATAACGCGTCTCATCGTCGGACGGATTGTTTCTTAAGGCATTTTTATAAGCTTCAACAGCTTCTTTGCATCTTTTTTCTTTCATTAATATATTTCCAATATTATGAAAGGCTTTATGTTTTTCTTCTTTTGAAGTGGCGCTTTTAACAGCTTGTTGCAAACGGAATAAAGCTTCGGTATAGTTCTCGTTTTTATAATATGAAGTACCTAGATTGTAGGCTCCGGCCACAGATGACGCCTGCTCTGAAAGTGCTTTCCTGTATGCCATTTCTGCTGAAACAAAGTCGTCGTTAACAGCTTTTTCATTGCCTTCAAACACATAATTATTCGCTTTTTTTAAAGCCAATACTGCTTCCTTTTCTTTGTCCTTATCTTGAGCAAAGCTGGAAATAGACATGATGGTCAATATATAAACAAATACATGTTTCATTTAAATTCTAATCTTTTTCTTTAGCGACCCCTAATATATAAAACAGATACATGCTTGATAGTTAAAGGTTTTATAAAATTTCTTAGTTCTAGTAGAACTACTAAAATTAAACGGTTATAAGTTCTCGTTGAACAAATTTAGCTTCTTTAACCACGATGTTTTTCTATCCAATAAAAAGATATCCAAAAACAAAAGGGCTAAGGCAAGTGCCAAAAACCATTGAAACTGATCTTTAAAATCGGCGTATTGCTTGGCTTCAAATTCCGTTTTATCCATTTTGTTTAAAATATCTCGAATACTTTCTACAACTTCATTCGTGTTTTGTCCGTTAATATATAAGCCATCAGCTTCATTAGCAATAGCTTTTAAGGTATCCTCATCTAAGCGGGTAATAACCGTTTCGCCTTTAGAATCCTTTTTATAGTTCAAAACAACCCCATTTCTCTTGATAGGAATAGGACCTCCATTTGTTTGTCCCACTCCAATAGTGAAAATTCTAATACCTTCTTCATGGGCTTCTCTAGCTGTTTTTATGGTCCCTTCTCCATGATCTTCCCCATCGGAAATAATAATTAAAACCCGATTGGTTTCCTGGTCATCGTCAAAATAGGTTTTCGATAATTCTATGGCTTCATTTATGGCAGTTCCTTGCGAGGAAATCATATCGGTATTCATGTTCTGCAAGAACATTTTTGCAGCCGCATAATCTGTAGTAATCGGTAATTGCGGAAATGCTTTTCCAGCATAGGCAATAATTCCAACACGATCACTTGCTAGGTTATTAATGATTTGGGTGACCAATTGTTTGGTTTTTTCCAATCTGTTTGGGGCAATATCTTCTGCCAACATACTTTTGGAAACATCGATTGCAAAAACCACATCTACCCCTTCTCGCTTAACGGTCTCTAATTTTGTTCCAATTTTCGGATTTACTAAAGCCATGGTTAATGAAGCTATAGCCAAACAAATAACCGTTAGTTTTAAAATACTTTTAAAAAGCGATTGGTTGGGACTCAATCTTTTTAATTGCTGTTTATCGGCAAATTTCTTTTGTGCATGGCGTTTCCAAAGTTGAAGCACCAAAAAGAATAGGATTATTACAGGAATAACCGCTAATACCCAAAACCATATTTTTTCTTCTAATTGAAACATTAATTGTTTATTTGTTTGTCGTGAGTTTACTTAACCACGAATGAACGCCATTTTTTTATAAATTTATTGTTCTTAAGATTTCCTTGTGCATGGAAATAACACCAGATATTATATAAAACTTCTGAAAATGGTAAACCTCAACAACAATTCAAAAAGCAATAAAATACCTGCTAACATAACAAGAGGTCTAAATTTTTCTTGATAGTTGTAATATTTAAACTCTTCGATATCTGTTTTTTCAAGCTTATTGATTTCCTCGTAAATTTCTGCCAGTTTTTTATTATCGGTGGCTCTAAAATACTTTCCTCCAGTAACATCAGCAATTTCCTGCAATAATACTTCATCTATTTCCACTTGTGCTCTTCCATATTGAAACTCGCCATTTGGCAAAATAGCCATAGGGGTTAAAGCCATGCCATTGGTACCTATTCCAATAGTGTAGGTTTTTATTCCAAATTCTACTGCCAATTCACTTGCTGTTCTAGGCTCTATAAAGCCGGAATTATTAACCCCATCTGTAAGCAGGATAATAATTTTACTTTTTGCCTGACTGTCTTTTAAACGGTTTACGGAGGTTGCCAAACCCATTCCAATTGCTGTACCACCTTCAATAATGGTACTGTATTTAATGTCGTCCAAAGCGCGAAGTACAAGAGCCTTGTCACTTGTGATTGGTGTTTTGGTATAGCTCTCTCCTGCGTATTCCACCAAGCCAATTCTATCGTTTGTTCTTTCTTTTATAAACTGTGCCGCTACTACTTTTAAAGCTTCTAGTCTATTGGGTTTAAAATCCTTTGCCAACATACTTGCCGAAACGTCAATGGCTATAACAATGTCGATGCCTCGTGTGGTTTTTGTTTTTGTGGTTACATCAACCGTTCGAGGTCGAGCTAAAGCTGTTATAATTAAAGCCAAGACCAATAAGCGCAAAACAAAAAGCACATGTTTTAATTTTGGTAAGACAGAATTGCTTGTTTTAAAACCTTTTAAACTCGACATTCTAAGCTCGGCCGTTTGTTTATTGTATTTAAAAACATACCAAAGCACAGCTAGTGGAAGTAATAAAAACAACCAGAAATATTCTTTATTTATAAATTCAATTCCTTCAAACATTATTGATCTGCTTTTTTAAGTTCTATCGAATTAATAACTTTTTCAGATATTTTTTCCGCATAGGTATCGCCTGTTTTCCAAATCAGTAAGATTTGTTGCAAGACCACTTTATTATCTGATACAAACTGAAGCAAGGCATAATTCCCTTCATAATAACTGTCAGAATTTGCTCGTGGAATATTTAAGGTCCCAAAAGTTTTCAAGCCTTCTGCGCCATTAGGAGTGGTATATTTTTCCTGTTTTACAAAAATATCTGTAATCCCATTCTTCTCCAGATTATTGATGGTTTCTGATGCCACTTTTTGTAAATCGATGTCTTTTTTTTCAGCCTCTTGTCCTTGGTTTTCAAAGGTTGTTGTACTTACATTGATATGAATATTGTCTTGCAACGTACCATAAGTAAATGCTGAAGTTTTCAACTGTGCTTTGACATCATCTGGGACCGGTGGATTGTCTCGCTTTAAAACTTTTGGAGTAGAAATATCTATTGGTGGCACACCATATTCACTTCTTACCCATTGTCCTTCCAAGAGTTCTTTACTCTCATTTCCAAGAATGGTATCTGTTACATATCCAAAACCATATTTAACACCAAAACCTACAAACACGGCTATTAGCACTAAAACTGCAGCTAAACTTGTAAGTAAAATTTTTCTACGTTTACTTTTGCGTGCTTGCTTATCTTTATACTGCTGATCGAGAAGTTTTTCTTCTTCTGTTGGTTCTGGAAGTACTTCTTTAACATGATCTATCTCTAAATCGATGGTATTTCTATCTAATTTTGCCAACTCGACATCTGGAGCAGATTTTGCGAATTTCACCAAATCGGCTCGTTTAAAAATACTTTCCAAATTTTTAAGGGTTTCCTTACTTAAATCTATTTGGTTGCCTTCTTTTAAGAGGTTTAATCTTGAAATCAGTTCGTCTGTGGTACTTTCTAACGCGCGATCATAAACTTTTTCATCCAAATATCTACGAATGGCCAATGTTAAATCTGAATAGTATTCCTTGAGTTCCGCATTTTCCAAATAATTACTTTCGTCTAACTTTTTTAAAGCTAATTTAGCACGTTCGTAAGGTGGTAATAAAGCGATTTCCTCCTCTTCTGTCAACGGTTTTTTTCGCCATAAAAACCAATACAACAAAGCTCCAACTACTACCAGAAGCGCAGCTATTAGAAGTAAGGTTTTCCACCAATCTCCTGCACTTTTTTCTACTTCGATAATGGGTTTAATATCGTACAACCCTTGTTTTGTAGAATCTACTTCTATGGTGTTAACAATAACTTTTAAGGAATCTGTGAAAAATGCCTTATCTCCAATAAGTATTTTCTGTCTTGGAATGCTATATTTTCCTGAATCGAATTGCGTTAAGCCGTATTTTTTAATTAGAAGAAATTTCGCATCTTTCTTTGTTGTATCTACTTTAAAAGATTCGATCATTTCAAGAGGCATAAACGTTTGGCCCTCTGGAAATACGACCAAATCTAAAGAATCTACCTCCACTTGAATGTTGTAAATTATCTGTTCGCCAACTTTAATAGATGTTGAATCTATAGAAGTTGAAATGTCTTGTGAAAAAGACCATGTAGAAAACAGAATAAAGAGTATAGGAAACAGACTCAAAGCTTTACGGTTAAAGCTCGAACTAGAACATTTCTTAAATCTAAAATCGTTAATCATGAATTTTGAATCTTTTTAGCTTCTTCTTTTAAAATATCCCAATAACTTTTTGACATAACTTTCATCCACACGACAATCTAAAGAACCTGCACCAGATTTACTGAAACTATCTTTAAAATAAGCTACTTTCTCATGATAATATTTGCTATAATCCTGTCTTACTGATTTTGACCCAGTATTTACCAAAATAAACTCTCCCGTTTCGGCATCTTGCATTTGCACCATTCCTAAATTTGGAATGGCCTCCTCGCTTTTATCGTACACTCTAATCCCTGTAACATCGTGTCTTCCGGATGCAATTTTTAGGGTTTGCTTATAATCGTCTGCCATAAAATCGCTTAAAAGAAAAACTATGGCTCTTTTTTTCATCACGTTGGACAAGAATTTTAAGGCTTCAGCAATATCCGTTTTTTTACTCTTGGGTTTAAATTCAATCAACTCACGAATAATACGAAGCACATGCGAACGTCCTTTTTTAGGGGGAATGTATAATTCGATTCCATCCGAAAACAGAATCAAACCTATTTTATCGTTGTTTTGAGTGGCCGAAAACGCTAAGGTTGCAGCTATTTCGGTAACAATTTCGTTCTTAAATTGGTCTTGTGTCCCAAATAATCCAGAACCCGAAACATCTACCATTAGCATCATGGTTAGCTCGCGTTCTTCTTCAAAAATCTTAATATGTGGCTCACTATATCGAGCCGTTACGTTCCAATCAATATTTCTTACATCGTCTCCGTATTGATACTTTCTTACTTCAGAAAAAGTCATACCACGACCTTTGAAGGTAGAATGATATTCGCCCCCAAAAATATGATTAGACAAGCGCCGTGTCTTAATCTCGATTTTTCGTACTTTCTTTAGTAATTCTTTAGTATCCATGATTTAGATTCAAGATTTAATATTTAAAATTCAAAATTGAATAACTCTGAATTTAGAATTTGAAACTTTGAACTATTAAGGTACTTCAATCTGGTTTACAATTTTGTTGATAATGTCCACTGAAGTTATATTTTCTGCTTCGGCTTCGTAGGTAATTCCTATTCTATGACGCAACACATCATAAACTACTGCTCGAACATCTTCGGGAATTACATAGCCACGACGTTTTATAAAAGCGTAGCATTTAGCCGCTGTTGCCATGTTGATACTTCCACGTGGCGAAGCTCCAAAAGAGATAAGTGGTTTTAAATCGGCTAGGTTATATTTTTCTGGAAAACGTGTAGCAAACACAATATCCAAGATATATTTTTCAATTTTTTCGTCCATATACACTTCACGAACGGCACTTTGGGCTCTTAAAATTTGTTCCACAGAAACCACAGGATTCACTTTTTCGAAAGCGCCTTTTAAATTAGCTCTAACAATTAATTGCTCATCCTCGAGTTTTGGATATTCTATAATTGTTTTAAGCATAAAACGGTCCACTTGTGCTTCTGGTAACGGATATGTTCCTTCCTGCTCTACTGGGTTCATGGTAGCCATTACTAAAAAGGGCTTGTCCAAAATATAGGTTTCATCGCCAATAGTAACTTGTTTTTCTTGCATGGCCTCCAATAAAGCCGATTGTACTTTTGCAGGTGCTCTGTTAATCTCATCTGCTAAGACGAAATTTGCGAAAATGGGTCCTTTTTTGATAGTGAAGTCGTTTTCCTTCATGTTATAAATTAAGGTACCCGTTACATCGGCTGGCAATAAATCTGGCGTAAACTGAATTCTACTAAAACTAGCATCAACAGCTTGTGCCAGTGTATTAATAGCTAAAGTTTTTGCCAATCCAGGAACACCTTCCAATAAAATATGTCCTTGACCCAACAAACCAATAAGTAATCTTTCTACCATGTGTTTTTGACCTATGATTACTTTATTCATTTCTAAAGTAAGCAAATCAACAAAAGCACTTTCTTTTTCAATTTTCTCGTTAATTGACTTAATATCAATTGTACTGGTATCTTCCATCATTTTATTATTTTTATCGCTCGAATATAACATCCTTTAAATAGCCATGCAAATTGTTAAAATTTTTGCTTGATTGCTGTTAATAATTGGTTAAAAATTAAAGAGCAGCACTATTAGTGCTGCTCTTTAACAAATATTTTAATAATAATTTTACTGAATCAATGTAATTAAACCAAGATTTAAAGTTTGACCCATGGAAATTTCAACATCCTCGATAACTAATGTTTGATAACTTGAAGTAGGATCTGGTGTTACTGTAACATCATAGATTCCTTCAGGCAAACCAACAACTGCAAAGTCTCCATTAGCATCGGTATAGGCCGAAGCTGTTAAAGCACCATCACTAACTGTTACAACCGATTGCATATCGGATGGCGAAACAGTACCACTTAAAGCACCCGTATTTGCTTCAACGCTAGCTCGAATAACAGGTTTTAAGTTTATGTTTCCTGAATTACCCGCTACAACAATGGATTTATCTACATCAAAATCCAACAAAAATGTGTAATGAATATTAGGAGCCAAAGCTTCATTTACTTTAATTTTTAATCCAGATTGTTGTGCACTCGGCGTGTTTAACGGATAAGTAACCCCATCCATAACAACTGTGTTATTTTCTCCAAGAATTAATCTTATCTGGTTTAAGGTTCCCGATGGAATCTCATAACCATCAACAAGCAATACATTTATTCCTCCAGTTAGTTCCAATAAGTCGTAAATACCAGGATTAATAGCTTCCAAGCTTATCCAACCACTCTCATCATCATTCGTGTCGTTAACTTTCACTTTAACATCCATAACTTCGATAAAAACATGATCATAGTCTCCAGGATTATCCATTAACTTAACAGAAATCTGGGATTTTCCTTCTATTGAATTATTATTATCATCATTACTACAATTAAATAACGTTATAGTTAATATGGATAAAATCAAAATTTTAAACTGCTTTATTACTTTCATAAAAATTTGTTTTTGTGTTCATTATAATATACGACTTATTAACCTCTTGTAGATTTTTACTTGATCTACTATATGTAACTCTATGAGTTTAAAATCAATAACCTAGCTCGCAATATTTTATTAACGTTCTATTATTCAGAGTGTTAATGTTTAATTAACTAGAATTTTAAAGTTTTGTTAAAGGTGACAATGTCTACCTGAAAAACAACTCCATAAGACACGTACAATGAAATATTATCTGATATACCTATCATAATTAAGCGCGAATAAGTATTTTTATAGTTGAATTATAAAATAGGACAATAACCAAATAAACTCTCACTTTCGTGAATGATTAAAATGAAAAAAACTGCCTTAATTACAGGAGCCACAAGCGGTATTGGTCGAGCAACAGCTCATGAATTTGCAAAATATGGCATACGTTTAATACTTTGTGGAAGGCGCCAAGAGCGTTTGGAAATCATCCAAAAAGCCTTAAATAAACAAACCGATGTCCACATTTTAAATTTTGATGTTCGGGATAAAAAGGCCACTTTGGAGGCCATTGCTTCTTTGCCAACTGCTTTTAAAGACATTGATATTTTGATTAACAATGCCGGAAATGCACATGGCATGGACCCTATACAAACAGGAAATCTAGAAGATTGGGATGCCATGATGGATATTAATGTAAAAGGTTTGCTCTATGTTAGCAAGGCTGTAATTCCACAAATGACCGAACGCAGGACGGGACATATAATTAATATTGGGTCTTCGGCTGGAAAGGAAGTCTATCCAAGAGGAAGTGTGTACTGCGCCAGTAAACATGCAGTGCTTGCCATTACTGAAGGCATGCGAATAGATTTAAACGATTTTGGCATAAAAGTAAGCGCCATAAATCCTGGATTGGTAGAAACCGAATTTTCTCAAGTACGTTTTAAAGGAGGTACCCAAGCAGATAATGTGTATAAAGGCTATAAAGCTTTGCAACCACAGGATATTGCCGAGATTATTTACTTTGCTGTAAGCAGACCAGCGCACGTAAATATTGCCGATTTGTTGGTGTTTCCTACAGCTCAAGCTTCATCAACGATTGTGAAAAAAGATTTAACTTAACGGATTCTTCTTTTAAAAAGAATCATACTAATATAAAAGA
>Ga0209075_1000207_pt1 | contig 54953 bp, 53 predicted proteins | sample Stecom2011_FD_187523 | JGI IMG/M metagenome (GOLD analysis project Ga0209075, IMG submission 187523) | Agricultural soil microbial communities from Utah to study Nitrogen management - Steer compost 2011 (SPAdes) (version 2) | ecosystem: Environmental > Terrestrial > Soil > Agricultural land...
CTAAGACGGCACGAATTGCAGTTCGAGCCGCGTCAGAAGTAAGCGCTTTGGCAAAAATCTTGGCCTCACGACCAATCCGATCTGGTACAGATTCAACTGGCAACTTCAATAATTGCTTAGTGGCGCGCAAACTGCCGCGCGGTTTGTGCGCTAACACTGCAGTGACTGTCATTAACGTATCCATCAACGCAGCGGGTGCTACCACCTGATTCACTAAGCCATAAGCATGGGCTTGGTCGGCGGTAAAGGCATCACCTAGCAATAACATTTCGGCAGCGTTCAAATATCCCGCACGTTGTGGTAACAGTAAACTGGAACCGGCTTCGGGTACTAACCCTAAATTAATGAAAGGCAGGGCGAACTGTGCATCGCTACTGGCGTAAACCAAATCGCAGTGCAACAAAATCGTGGTGCCAATACCAATGGCTAAGCCATTCACCCCTGCAATCACAGGTACCGTCAATTGACTTAAGGTGTATAGAAACTGAAACGGTGGCGCACTGTCATCGAGCTGTTCAACCGCCAGAAAATCATGTAAGTCATTGCCTGCGGTAAAGCTATCGCCCGCACCAGTGATGACCACAGCCGCGATAGTCTGATCTTGCTCGGCCATCTGCAGTGCGCTCGTCAAAGCCCGATACATGTCTTGTGTTAACGCATTTTTTTTATCCGGACGGTTCAACGTAATCCATAGGATGTGCTGCCGAACCTCCGTCAGAATTAAATCACTCTTCACCGCGCTGTTCCCATGCTGCTTTAGTGCCTTTGTATAAAGGCAGAATTAAATCGAGACCTGATTCGCCTGTATCGGGTAACGTTTCATTATTTGCACGAATCGGGGTAACTCGTTTACCCCACTTAATAATACCCGCACCACAAGTTAACCCACCACCGAATACAGCTGAAACAATGGTATCCCCCGGTTTGATAATGCCCTGCTCGACCGCTTCACAGAATGCAATCGGCAAAGTCGCTGATGATGTATTACCATATTTTTGAATATTAATAACGGTTTTTTCTTCTGGTACCTTACACATTTTGGCAAGGTAATCGATCAAGCGTTTGTTCGCTTGATGTGGAATCAAGGAGTCAATATCGTCGGTGGTCAGACCAGTCTCCTCAAACACTCGCTCAACTGCGGTATTCATACCTTTCACCGCCCGTTTGAAAATCTCTTGGCCAATAAAGTTAAACGGCATAATTCCGTCAAAACCAAATCGGTCAAAGCTCATTCCGAACCCGAGCGATAATACATCACGCGCCTCAGCATCACAGGTTACATGGGATGCCAACAAGCCGCTCTCATGCTCACTTGCTTCCAAAATCATGGCACCAGCGCCATCGCCGAATAACACTGCACTTTCGCGCCGTGTCCAGTCAAGGATGCGAGTGAGGCGCTCAGCACCAATAACCAACACTTTTTTGTGTACGCCGGTGCGGATCGCTTGCGTGGCGTAATGCAGACCATATAGGAAACTACTACAGGCCGCATTCAAGTCAAATGCTGCTGCAGTCTTGTTACCTAAATCACGTTGTACAGCTGACGCGACGTTGGGAATGATCTCATCTGGCGTACAAGTACCAACCAGAATCAAATCAAGCTCTTCGGCATCCATTCCAGCCGCTGCTAATGCATTGCGTGCCGCAACCACAGCCATTTTAGAAGTACCCACCGCACTCACGCGACGCTCTTCAATTCCCGTTCGTGTTCGGATCCACTCATCAGATGTATCGAGGAAAGCGGTCAAATCATCGTTGGTTAATACAGCAGGTGGTAAACATTTACCCCAGCCAGTAATTTCTGCGTATATTTTCACGAGTTAAAACCTATATAGTCAGCTGTCGTTTTTCGCTATCATAACACGAATGTCGTACAGTGAAATGTCCGACCATTAATTTACCTATAACCAGCACAAGTAGAAGTATGACCATCATGACCAGCTGCGGTGACCAATGGCAACTGCAGCGATACCCTAAAATAGCCAACGACCCGTTACAAGCATGGGAAGCAGCCGATGAGTTGCTCCACCAATGTATGGTCGAGCGTAACGACCAAGCACCACTATTAGTAAACGACCAGTGGGGTGCACTATTGATGCCGCTCGCCCACCAGCAAGTGGCCAGCGTCAGTGATTCTTATGTCAGCCATTGTGCCTGGCTGGCCAACCTTGAGGCGAATCAGCTAACGTCGCAACTGCAACGCATCACCCCACTTGATCCGTTACCAACTATGACAGATGTGGTCTATTTAAAACTCCCCAAAAGTTTAAGCTTATTGGAGTTTCAGTTGGCAAAATTAGCTGCCGAATTACCACCACAAACACCCCTCTTTGCAGCGGCTAAGAGTAAGTTACTCACACCTTCAGTGCGGGCGCTATTTGAACGTTATTGTGAAACTGTCGAGTTTTCACTGATTCAACGGAAATGCCGAGTTGTATCTGCGACACTCAAATCAGTACCTTATGCTGCAAATGCCTTTATCAGCCAATGGCAATTACCCGAGTATCAGCTCCAGCTCACTCACCATGCGGGGGTGTTTGCCCGTAATCAACTCGATATTGGCGCGCGCTTTTTATTAGCTCATTTACCTCCTGCAGGTGCAGCGCAGGTTATTGATCTAGGCTGCGGCAATGGCGTACTAGGTCTACGTTATGCGCAGCTGTCACCTAACAGCCGCGTGCATTTTGTCGATGAGTCTTATTTAACGATTGCCTCGGTCAGCGAGAATATTGCCACCAATTTACCCAACTCGTCACTGTATACTGTGGCCGTCGATGATTGCTTAACGGCACAGGCATCACATAGCGCAGATTTAATTCTCTGCAACCCACCATTTCATCAAGAACATGTGATTACCGAGCATATCGCTCAGCAAATGTTCCGCGATAGTAAACGCGTATTACGTAAAAATGGTGAATTATGGGTAGTGGCCAATCGTCATCTGCCCTATTATCATTCATTGAAGCGATTATTCCGCACTGTGAAAACAGTGGCACAAAATAATAAGTTTATGATTTACCAAGCACGAGGATAAGCATGCGTTACTTTCTCATGGCACTGGCATTGTTGGTTAGCAGCACCAGTGGTGCACTTCAGATTCAACCCGACAATTTATTTCCTCGGGTGAAATTCGTCACCAGCGCGGGCGATATAGTTGTCGAATTAAACCGTGCTAAAGCCCCTCTGACCGTAGAAAACTTTCTAACTTATATTCAAACAGGTAGTTATAACAACACTATTTTCCATCGGATCATTCCAGGCTTTGTCGTTCAAGGGGGTGGCTATGATGCTGAATTTAATGAACGCACCATGTTCAAACCCATTCCGAATGAGTCTGGTAATGGCTTGTTAAATCGATTCGGTACTATTGCCATGGCTCGAATGTCAGATCCCCATTCAGCGACGCGGCAGTTTTATTTTAATCTCAACGATAACGAATCATTAGATCCATCAAGTCGCCGTTGGGGTTATGCTGTATTTGGCGCAGTGGTCGAAGGTATTGACGTACTCGAGAAACTTGCTGAGGTTGAAACCGGTGTGCACGAGCAGATGGGCTGGCCTGATGTGCCAATCGAGCCTCCTGTACTGATTAAAATTGACATACTGCCTGCTTCATGAGTACTGCTAACGCCACGCCTTGGTACCAAGATCTCCAAGTATATAAAGAGTCACGGATCTGGACCATTTTCGGCTTTGGGGTGATCAGTGGCTTTCCGTGGGTTCTGATCGGTTCCATGCTTTCGGCTTGGTTGCAAGAGATGAACATCTCCCGCTCCGCCATCGGTTTATTTGGCGTCGTCTTTGTGGTCTACTCCATTAATGCTCTCTGGGCACCCTTTGTCGATCGAATCCGCATCCCCGTATTACAACCCTGGTTGGGGCAGCGCCGCGCGTGGATCGCCTGCTGCTTGCTTGGTATTTTAGGTGCGACCTTCCTACTTAGCCAGCTCTCTGTGGGGGACGATTTATGGTGGGCGGCGTTCGCCGCATTGCTCATTGCCGTATTTTCTGCCACCCAAGATATCGCTATCGACGCTTTCCGTATTGAGACCTTTGGCCCCCATGAAGCACGCCTACAATCGGCAGGTGCAGCCATGGCCACGGCTGGATGGTGGACTGGTTATAGTGGCCTTGGTGCAATTCCATTTTTGTTGGTCGATGGCACTCACACGACATGGCAAGATGCTTATGTGGGTTTATGTGCTGTATTAGTCATCCAACTTATCGCTGTGTGCTTAGTGCGTGAATCGACTCGCTATCGAAGTCCCCCACCAGCGTTCGATACCTGGCTCCAATGGCTATCAGTCACCCTGGTCGCGCCAATTACGGAATTCTTTAAACGCAGCGGCTGGAAGCTTGCTGTAGGTATCTTAAGCTTTATCTTCCTGTTTAAACTCGGCGAAGCCTTTTTAGGGAGAATGTCGATTGTATTCTACAAGGAAATAGGGTTTACCAATGACCAAATCGGGGTCTATTCCAAAATAGTTAACTGGTGGGTCACCATCGTGTTTGCCATTCTGGGCAGTTACGTAAACTTACGCATGGGGATTATTCGCGGTTTACTCGTAGGAGGTATTGCTATGGCCTCGTCCAACCTCATGTTTGCATGGATTGCAGGTGTTGGCCCAGACCCTCATTTGCTGCTGGCTGCGGTGCTGGTTGATGGCTTTACGGGCGCTTGGTCCACGGTCGCTTTTGTTGCTTTCATTAGCTTACTCTGCCACCGTGCTTTTACCGCAACCCAGTACGCCCTCTTTGCCTCGTTGGGTAACTTAGGCCGCACCTTATTGTCATCGTACAGTGGCTATGTGGTTGATTGGCTTGATGGTAATTGGCAACTCTTCTTTATTCTCACAGCAGTGATGGTTATCCCAAGTCTCGCTATTTTGATTGTCTTGCGTAAACCATTACTGCGCTTAGAGAAAAATTATCAGCAGGAGCTTTAAGCAATGCAGTGGCTCGTTATCGGTCAAGGTGCTATTGGTAGTTTAATGGCTATCAACCTCCAGCGTACTGGAGTAAAAGTGGCACTCAAGTTACGTCAACCGCAACCTGAGTCGGTAACGATTTCACTCGATCAGCAGACTTATTCCTTTGCAACCCAGTCGTTGCCACTTACCGAACCAACCCACATCTTTGCGGCTATAAAAGCTTATCAGGTTACAGAGTTTCTGGCGGAGCTAAAGCAATCATTGTTACCGATAAACTCTACCCTCGTATTAAGCTACAACGGAATGTTGGATAACGAGCAAGAAGTGCTCCCCGCTGGTGCCCTTCATTGGGTAACGACCCACGGTGCATACCGCGATGGCGCCGCCGTCATACATGCGGGGCACGGTGAAAGCTGGTTAGGTTGGGCTCAGGTGGAACAGGCCTCGAGTCGACGTCCAGCAGAAGTTTTTACCGCACTTAACAATGCACTCCCTTTATTAAACTGGAGCCCAGCGATTCATCAACGCCGCTGGCAAAAGTTGGCGATGAACTGTTTAATCAACCCATTCACCGTGATTCATCAATGTCGTAATGGCGAACTACTGCACCAGCAAGTGCTCGATGAACAATACGCTTTAGCAGAGGAATTGGTGTGGTTAGCACATCACCACGGGGTGTTACTCCAGGTTGAAGATTTAGTCCAACAAGCGCAGCAAGTCATTCACCAAACGGCCAACAACTATTCCTCCATGTATATGGACGTGAAGCATGGCCGGCCCACCGAAATTGATTATTTAAATGGTTTTGTGGCACGCCAATCAATGCAGGCGGGACACCCGGCACCACACCATCAAGCACTATGGCACCGGGTACGAGAACTTAGTTTATATTGATTCGTCGGTTTCGCCGTCTTCGATGAAATCGACAACTTCCAACCCAAACCCAGATAGCGCTGAATAACGTTTCGGAGAGCTCATTAGCTTCATGCGATGGACGCCTAAATCTGCGAGGATTTGAGAGCCAATTCCGACATTACGTGATGCATTAGATGCAGCGGCCACAGGCTTTATTTCACCCCGATCTTCCGCAGCAAATGCCATCACTTGCTCTAAAATTTCTGCAGGCCGTTGCTCGCGACCAATGACCACCAACACGCCATTATTTTTGCCAATGTATTCCATTGCATGAGCGAGTGGCCAACTCCGTTTCACGGTACGTTCGGTTGCAAATAAATCATGGAAAGTATCTTGTAAATGCACCCGGACATTCACCGGTTCAGCCGCGCTGACTTCACCGCGTACCAACGCATAATGTATTTGCATATCAATGGTATCTTGATACGTAATGAGCTCAAATTCACCATAAGCGGTCGGCAGTTTACAGTGTGCTTTGCGTTCCACCGTTTTTTCAGTTAAGGAGCGATATTCAATCAAATCGGCAATGGTGCCGATTTTCAACCCATGCTCTTTGGCAAATTTTTCTAAATCAGGGCGACGCGCCATGCTGCCATCTTCGTTCAACACTTCGACAATCACTGCCGCGGGCTCAAACCCGGCTAAACGTGCTAAGTCACAACCTGCTTCAGTATGACCCGCGCGGTTTAACACACCGCCTGGCTTAGCTTTCAATGGAAAAATATGACCAGGCATAACCAAGTCACTGGGTTTCGCATCTTTCGCCACTGCTGCTTGGACGGTGCGCGCGCGGTCAGCAGCAGAAATTCCTGTAGTCACCCCTTCAGCGGCTTCGATCGACACCGTAAAGTTGGTGGCATAAGGTGAGTTATTCTGATCCACCATAAGCGGCAAACGCAACTGCTGGCAACGTTCCTCAGTCAGCGTCAAACAAATCAAGCCACGTCCGTAGCGCGCCATAAAATTGATTGCTGCGGGAGTGACACATTCAGCCGCAAGAATCAGATCACCTTCATTTTCCCGGTCTTCGTCATCCATCAAGATCACCATTTTTCCTTGACGAATATCTTCTATAATTTCTGCTGCTGTATTCAATCGACTCACAACAATTCATCTCCTTGCGCCCAACGAGGTACTGCAATAATTCGTAAATCACTGCCGACCTGACGCACATCAGTAAAGGTTAATTCTGGTACCTGTTCCATGGCTGTGTAACGAGGCAAATTCAACAAGCTTGCGCCAGCTGCCCCCATTAATTTAGGTGCCAGATAAAACACCAATTCATCGACCAACTTGGTTTGCAGTAATGCTCCAGCTAAGCCCGCGCCACATTCGGTCCACACCCGATTAATTTGTCGTTTGGCAAGTTCTCGCAGCAGTTCAGGTAACGCAATAAAGCCCGCGTCATTGCGTGGTAGTACCAACCGCTCAACTTGCTCGGGGAATGCAACCAAAGGCGTATCTGCTGCGTGCACCAGTAACACCGGACTGCGTTCTTTAAATAGGGGCAAATCTGCACTTAACAAGCCTTGCGAATCAATAATTACTCGCAACGGTTGCTGCTGTACTGCAGGGTGCCGTGCGGTTAATCGTGCGTCATCAGCTAACACAGTAGCTGCTGTACTTAATATAGCCCCGCTTTGGGCCCGCCAGCGATGAACATCACCACGAGCATCAACACCTGTAATCCATTGACTTTGGCCATTGGCGAGTGCAGTTTTACCATCTAAGCTCGCGGCCATTTTTAATTGTAGCCATGGGCGTTGGCGCTGCATTCGTGCAACAAACCCCTCGTTTAATCGGCGCGCATCGGCGGCTAACACACCTACGGTTACTTGAATGCCGTGTTCACGCAATCGCGCTATTCCTTGCCCACTCACCAAAGGATTGGGATCTTCCAGCGCAACGACAACATGAGCTATACCAGCAGCAACAAGCGCATCTGCACATGGGGGTGTACGCCCGTAATGACTACAGGGTTCCAAGGTAACATAAGCGGTCGCACCTTGTGCAGCTCCGCCAGCAGCGCGAAGTGCATGTACTTCAGCGTGTGGCTCACCGGCACGTGCATGCCAACCTTCCCCAACAATAGTGCCATTGGCAACAATGACGCAGCCCACCATTGGGTTCGGCATAGACGAAAAGCGCCCGAGAGCTGCTAGCTCAAGGGCGCGTTGCATATAGTGCTGATGATTTATCGCAGTGCTAGTCATTTAACCGAGCAATCTCTTCACCAAATTCACGAATATCCTCAAATGCCCGATATACGGACGCAAAGCGAATATAAGCCACTTTATCGAGTGCTTTGAGATTATCCATCACCAACGCACCGATCAATTGGCTTGTCACTTCACGTTCACCGGTAGCACGCAATGACGATTTTACGTTCTGAATAGCTTGTTCAATGGCTTCCAAGCTTACCGGGCGTTTTTCCAACGCCCGCAACAAGCCATTCCTTAATTTGTCCTCATTAAATGGTTCACGCGTTCCATCGGATTTAATAACTCGTGGCATTACCAACTCAGCTGTTTCAAATGTGGTAAAGCGCTCTTTGCATTCCGTGCATTCGCGCCGCCGGCGTACCGACGCACCGTCATTGACAAGCCGTGAATCAATCACTTTGGTATCTAGTGTTCCACAAAAAGGACAATGCATAGGCGAATCCCTACCTTAGGTTCTTATTGGTAAACTGGAAATTGCTTACACAGTGCTTTAACTTTCTCGCGCACCTGTTCAATTACAGCTTCATTTTCAATATTATCCAGCACGTCACAGATCCAGTGTGCCACCTGCTCGGTCTCGGCTACTTTAAAGCCACGGCGGGTAATGGCTGGCGTCCCCATCCGTAAACCGGAAGTTACAAATGGTGAACGTGGATCGTTCGGAACTGAGTTTTTGTTGACAGTGATGTAAGCACGGCCTAATGCGGCGTCGGCGTCTTTTCCAGTAATTCCTTTATCGATTAAATCGACTAAGAATAAATGATTTTGGGTACCGCCAGAGACAATTTTATACCCCCGCTCTTGCAGCACTTTAACCATTGTATTAGCGTTATCTAACACTTGTTGTTGATAGGCTTTAAACTCAGGTTCCATTGCTTCTTTAAAGGCTACCGCTTTGGCTGCGATCACGTGACAGAGTGGGCCACCTTGGCTCCCCGGGAACACACCGCTGTTTAATTTTTTATGTAACTCTTCATCGTCTTTACCAGACAGAATCAGACCGCTACGTGGTCCAGCTAAGGTTTTATGCGTGGTGCTCGTAACCACGTCAGCATGAGGTACTGGGTTTGGATATAAGCCGGCAGCAACCAAACCGGCGACGTGCGCCATATCCACTAAGAAATAAGCGCCAACTTCATCTGCGATTTCACGGAACTTCGCCCAATCAACAATACCTGAGTAGGCTGAGAATCCCGCCACGATCATTTTCGGCTTGTGCTCGAGTGCCATTGCACGCACTTCATCGTAGTTAATTTCACCGGTACTTTCATCAAGACCGTAGTGAATGGCATTATATAACTTACCAGAGAAGTTTACTGGTGAACCGTGAGTCAAGTGACCACCATGAGCTAAGCTCATTCCTAAGACGGTGTCACCCGCTTCCAACAACGCTAAAAATACAGCTGAGTTTGCTTGGGAACCTGAGTGTGGCTGAACGTTCGCATAGCGTGCGCCAAACAATTGCTTAGCACGCTCAATCGCCAACGTTTCAACCACGTCAACGTATTCACAACCACCGTAGTAGCGGCGGTTCGGGTAACCTTCGGCGTACTTGTTAGTTAACTGTGAGCCTTGTGCTTCGAGCACACGTGGGCTGGTGTAGTTTTCTGAAGCGATCAGTTCAATGTGCTCTTCTTGACGTTGCACTTCACCCGTCATGGCTTGCCACAACTCGGTATCATACTCGGCAATCTTTATATTGTTCTTTAACATGGGGGGCTCCTGACTCCACATACAAATACCACAAAATAAGTGTGGCCTAGTTTACCAATATACTTGGGTTAGCGCCAACTTAAGGGTTAAAATAATAGATTGTCGTTTTTGGCTTTAAATTTTGCCTCAAAAGGAGCGCATGCTGTTATGGCACAATACATTTATTCAATGTCGCGGGTCAGTAAGGTGGTTCCACCGAAGAAGACCATTTTGAAAGATATCTCGCTATCATTCTTCCCGGGCGCCAAAATTGGTGTGTTGGGTTTGAATGGGGCCGGGAAATCAACCTTGCTTCGTATTATGGCCGGCGTGGATAAAGAGTACGAAGGAGAAGCACGGCCGCTCGCAGGCATTCACATTGGTTACCTGCCACAAGAACCGCAATTGGATGAAAATAAAACCGTCCGTGAAATTGTTGAAGAAGCAGTGGCAGACGTTAAGAATGCGTTAGCTGAACTAGATCACGTATACGCAGCCTACGCTGAAGAAGATGCCGACTTTGATGCCTTGGCAAAACGCCAAGGTGAACTAGAAGCCATTATTCAAGCGAAAGATGGCCATAATATCGATAATATGTTGGAACGAGCTGCTGATGCCCTGCGTCTGCCACCATGGGATACCCCGATTAAAGTACTCTCAGGTGGTGAACGCCGGCGGGTGGCTATTTGTCGCTTGCTGCTCAGCAAACCTGATATGCTGTTACTCGATGAGCCGACCAACCACCTTGATGCAGAATCGGTTGCTTGGCTAGAGCGCTTCTTACATGATTATGAAGGCACTGTGGTCGCCATTACGCACGACCGTTATTTCCTCGACAACGTAGCGGGCTGGATCCTCGAACTTGACCGTGGTTACGGTATTCCGTGGGAAGGTAACTACTCTTCATGGTTAGAACAAAAAGAACGCCGCCTCGAACAAGAAGAAAAGCAAGAGAAAGCTCGTCAACGTAGCATCAAACAAGAACTTGAGTGGGTTCGACAAAACCCCAAAGGTCGTCAAGCGAAAAGTAAAGCTCGATTGGCTCGCTTTGAAGAGCTACAAAGCACTGATTATCAAAAACGTAATGAGACCAATGAACTCTTTATCCCGCCAGGCCCGCGCCTCGGTGAGAAGGTTTTAGAAGTGAATCAACTCTGCAAAGCCTATGACGGCCGGGTGTTGATTGATAACCTGAGTTTCAGCGTCCCTAAAGGTGCTATCGTCGGCATTATCGGTCCTAACGGTGCCGGGAAATCCACCTTATTCCGCATTATCACCGGTCAAGAACAGCCAGATTCTGGAACAGTTGAACTTGGTGACACCGTCCAGTTAGCCAGTGTCGATCAATTCCGTGACAGCATGGTAGATTCCAATACGGTCTGGCAAGAAATCTCTGACGGCCAGGATATGATTCGTATCGGTAATTTCGAAATCAACAGCCGCGCCTACGTTGGCCGCTTTAACTTCCGTGGTAACGACCAACAAAAGCGCATTGGTGAGCTGTCAGGCGGGGAACGTAACCGTGTCCACTTAGCCAAACTGTTAAAAGCTGGCGGTAACTTGTTACTGTTGGACGAACCTACCAACGATCTTGACGTCGAAACCTTGCGGGCATTGGAAAACGCATTGTTAGAGTTCCCTGGTTCAGCCATGGTGATCTCGCACGACCGTTGGTTCCTAGACCGCATTGCGACACATATTCTGGACTATCGTGACGAGGGTAAAATTAACTTCTATGAAGGTAATTACACCGATTACGAAGAGTACATGAAGAAAACCCATGGTGAGCAAGCGATGGAACCCCATCGTACCCGCTACAAACCAATTGGGTAAACAAGGAAGCGACCACAACGTGATCCGCTGTGGTCGCTTTCCAAAACTGCTCACCGTTAGCTTAACTGACAAGTCTAAGACACCACGCTGGCGCTTTATTTCCGCGCTAACGTTTAATAAAAATTACGTTTTTCAATCACTCCCGGCGCGAAACTGTCCACCCCAATAGCACGTAAGCGTAATGCTTCGACGCGCTTCAGTTCATCAGCTTCAGCCGCAGTAATCACCTCTGCCGCCATGGCTGCTGAAGCTAACGCATCCCCGTTGAGGTTTTCAGCAATATCGCCCCGCTTAATCGCTTGACGGAGACGCTTATAAAGCTCTGCATTTTTCCGCATTGCAACAAACGCGAGCTCCATATGACCTGTCATATCATCTTCTGCATCACGCCAGTAACACAAGAAGGTGTGGCGGTCACGCGTTGCGCCTGGTTCCATAGTACTTTTCGCAATCGCGCGCAGCACAGCATCAGCTGGCTTCTTGAAGCGTACTCCCAACGGGAAGATCACCACGCGTAATGTCCATGCCACCAAGCGGTTCGGGAAGTTCGCAAAGAATCCATCGAAGGCTTGGCCAATGTTGTATAAATGATACTGCAGCGCATAATCGACAAACGGCAAATCATCACTTTGACGACCATCATCTTCATAGCGTTTCAACACTGCCGACGCCATATACAAATGACTTAATACATCCCCCAGACGGGCTGACAACATTTCCCGGCGTTTCAAGTCTCCGCCCATAACCAGCATCGCCATATCAGCAGATAATGCTAATGCACGGCTCATGCGCGTTAATTGTTGGTAGTATCGCGCTGTAGCACCGCTCATTGGGCTCGCATTAAAGCGTGCCCCGGTTAAGCCCATCCACAAGCTACCTAAGAAGTTACCTGCGGCAAAACCAATATGCTTGAGCAACAACGCATCAAATTGTTGTAAACCTTCCTCTTCATTTGGGTTCGCTGCTGCTTCCATCTCCGCTAAAACGTATGGATGACAACGGGTTGCACCTTGACCAAAGATCATAAGGTTACGCGTTAAAATATTAGCCCCTTCCACGGTAATAGATACTGGTGTAGCCATATAGCCGTGACCTAAGTAGTTACGTGGCCCTAACTGGATAGCTTTACCCGCATGCACATCCATGGCAGCATCAAGCACATCTCGCCCCATTTCGGTCATGTGGTACTTAGTCATCGCCGTGATCACTGACGGACTCTTACCTTCACATAGTGCAGTGAGTGTTAACCGACGCATAGACTCAAGAATATAGTTTTTCCCACCGATCTCCCCGAGCGCCTCTTGCACCCCTTCAAACATACCAATAGGTAGGCCAAACTGTTGACGCACATAGGCGTATGCGCCTGTCATCCGTTCGGTAATATGACCAGTAGCAGCAGCGAGTGCAGGCAAACTTATACCGCGCCCTGCTGACAAACACTCAATGAGCATGCGCCAGCCTTTACCGGCGTATTCACGGCCACCAATAATCCATTCCAAGGGAATGAAGACGTCCTCGCCATAGGTGGTACCGTTCATAAATGCTTGATTTAATGGTAAGTGACGATCACCAACTTTAACCCCAGGATGGGTGGTCGGAATCAAAGCACAAGTGATACCTATATCTTGGTTGTCACCAATAAGACCTTCAGGGTCATAGAGTTTGAAAGCGAGGCCGAGAACGGTCGCAATTGGCGCTAACGTAATGTAACGCTTGCTCCAATTCAAACGAATCCCAATGACTTCTTCACCATTGTATTCCCCCTTGCACACAATCCCAGTATCTGGAATGGCACCCGCGTCTGAACCGGCTTCTGGAGCGGTTAATGCGAAACATGGGATCTCAGTACCATCAGCTAAACGTGGCAACCAATAATTCTTTTGCTCGTCGGTACCGTAATGAGTTAATAACTCGCCTGGACCTAAGGAGTTCGGTACCATCACCGAAACTGCCGCGCTGATTGAACGGGTGGCAATGCGTGAGACAATATGTGAATTGGCTGCTGGTGAAAAATCTAAACCACCGTACTCTTTGCCAATAATCATCGCTAAGAATTTTTCTTTGCGAATATAATCCCAGACCGGTTTCGGTAAATCAGCATCCTGCTGTACGATGCGAAAATCATCTAACATCGCCAACAAGGTCTCTAATTGGTTATCGATAAACGCCTGTTCTTCTTCGCTGAACTGGGGCGCTTTTATCTGATGGAACTTGTGCCAATCTGGACGACCGCTAAACAAGTCTGCATCCCACCAGGTATCACCAGCTTGCATCGCTTCACGCTCGGTTGGCGATAACGGCGGTAACACACGTTTGAAAAAGTCAAACGCAGGTCGCGTAATCAGACTTCGGCGAATATCAGGTACTGCGAATAGCAGCACAACAACAACCGCTAACAGAATCAAAATTTCCATCGAATAACACCTTTTCCTATAGGTACAATGAGACGCTAGGACAACTTATACAAAGTCGCATGTTTTAACAGGTCGGTGCATCAACACCTCCAGCCAAAAATGGAATGAGTCGTTCAAGAACTTCATCCGGTGCAATTGTTTCACCGAAATCAGCTGCCGCAATTTCACGTAATGCTGGCCCTGACAACTGAGCAAAGACTGTTGCTCCTAGCACAAAGTGCAAACGCCAAAACATCGCCACCGGGCTAAGTTGTGGGTTCGCTTCGTGCAACAGGGTTAGCAATAATTGAATCACATCACCAAAGTGCGCCATCGTGTAACGTCGCAAATGGCCCTGTATTTCGGTATAAGCAAAGCCTAACAAACTCAAAAAAATCGTTGGTCCTTGCCGCCGAACATGCGTCAACTCTTGCAATGGGCCGCGAAAACAGTCAAACACAGCCCGCGTTGTAATCTGCGGTTGTTGCGACAGTTGGCGTAACTCCCGCTCTAGAGCTGGCATCAATACTTCCAAATATCGCGCCATCACCGCTTGAATGAGTGCCTTTTTTGAGCCAAAGTGATAGTTCACCGACGCAAGATTAACTTGCGCATCAGCGGTGATCTGCCGTAGCGATGTTTGCTCAAAACCGTGCTCGGCAAACAATGTTTCTGCAGCGTTGAGAATTTTATCTTTTGTCGTCACTCGCTTTACCATCTATTACTTCTCACTGTGAAACCTCGCAAACTTTAGAACGCTCATTTTAAACGCTCGTTTTAATTTAAAGCAGAATACGGTAATGCGCAAGTAAATTAACACCCATTAGTACTGAAGAGGATAATGACGACGCGGTACCTGGCTACAGGTACCGCTGTACGAATGTGGGGTTTAGTGACTGGTGTCGAGCTTCGGGAAACTTTTGACTAAATCATCAACAGCTTTCATTTGTTGTAAATACGGCTCTAGTTTGGCTAACGGTAATGCACAAGGCCCATCACATTTAGCATCCTCTGGATTTGGATGTGCCTCGATGAATAGTCCGGCCAAACCCAATGCCATCCCAGCACGGGCTAGCTCAGCAGCTTGCGCACGACGACCATCGGCCGAGTCAGCGCGCCCTCCAGGTCGTTGCAGTGCATGAGTCGCATCGAACATAACTGGCGCGAGCTGTTTCATGTCATCCATGCCCAGCATATCCACCACGAGGTTGTTGTAGCCAAAACAACTCCCCCGCTCGCACAAAATGACCTGGTGATTACCTGCCTCACCAAACTTTTTCAGTACGTGTCGCATTTCATGAGGTGCCAAAAATTGGGGTTTTTTGACATTAATGACTGCGCCAGTTTTTGCCATCGCTATGACCAAATCCGTTTGCCGTGCTAGGAAAGCTGGTAATTGCAGAATATCAACCACTTCAGCAACAGGTTGCGCTTGGTAAGGTTCATGCACATCGGTAATGATGGGTACGTTAAAGGTCCGCTTGATTTCAGCAAAAATCTCTAATCCCTTATCCATGCCTGGACCACGATAGGAATGAATCGATGAGCGGTTGGCCTTATCAAAACTGGCTTTAAACACATATGGAATGCCCAGTTTACTCGTTACTTCAACATAATGCTCAGCAACGCGCATGGCTAAATCGCGAGATTCCAACACGTTCATACCGCCAAACAACACAAACGGCAGCTGGTTACCCAGCTGCACATTACCAATTTTGATCACTTGAGTATTAATCACTGTCCATTCCTTTACTATGGGTCACAGGACAAACGTTTAGCCGCCTACTGCAATAACCCGTAAAATCTGACCACAAATATACGCCATGTAGGTGCCAAGCGCATAACCTAACACCGCTAACAGCACGCCAATGGGTGCCAATGATGGATGGAACGCCGATGCAACCACAGGTGCCGATGCAGCTCCACCGATGTTTGCCTGACTCCCCACTGCCATGTAAAAAATTGGGGCTTTTAGTAACCGTGCAACAATCAGCATGAGACTCGCGTGTATGAGCATCCAAATAATCCCAATAAGGAAGTATTTGGGGACATCGATAATGGCAGTCACATCCATATGTAAACCTATAGTCGCCACCAGTATATACACCAACATAGAGCCATACTTTGAGGCTCCAACGCCTTCCAACTGACGCACCCGGGTAAAAGACAATACAACTCCTACGGTTGTGGCAATCACAATCAACCAGAAAAATTTCTTATCTAAGCTAAAGTCTTTAAGTGCCGGGGCATGGTCTGCAATCCATGGGCTAATTACATCTGCCCCCCAATGCGCTAACCCTGTCACACCAAACGCTACCGCAACAATAAACATGATATCTGGTAGCTTAGATTCACGACGATGTTGCGCCTCGTATTCTTCAATTTTCTGCTTCAGCGTATCGATAGCGCTCGTGTCAGCACCGCGTCGCTCATCGATTTGTTTGCTTACCCCAGCCATGTACAACAATACTGCCATCCAAATGTTAGCAACAATAATATCAACGGTTACCATGGCCGAGAAAATTTCACCACCCACTTCGTACACTTCTTTCATAGCAGCTTGGTTTGCACCACCACCAATCCAACTACCGGCTACTGTGGTCATGCCGCGCCAGACCGCTTCCGGACCAGCGCCATCCAACACTTCAGGAAATAGCAGGCTGACAATCAGCAATGCAATAGGACCGCCAATGACGACCCCAAGGGTACCGGTCAGGAATAAAATCAGTAGTTTGGGGCCGAGCCGCAGAATAGACTTTAAGTCCAAACTCAAGGTTAACAACACCAAACATGCCGGCAGTAAATAATCCATCACAAAGGGGTATAGGCGAGTATTAGCGCCATCAACTATCCCAAAAGTATTGAGCAGCGATGGCACGAAATAACACACTAATAGCGCAGGCACCCAACGATAGAATGATTGCCAAAATTTATGGCCACTGGTTTGGGTATAGAAGATCACTCCCAAAATGACCGCTAACAGACCAAAGATAATCCCGTCATTGGTAATTAACGCCGTGTTTTCCATAAAAACCCCTTGTTGTTATTATGATTAGTGTAGGACGTGTTGGGGATTCGCCCATGCTTCTATTTGCAATCGCAACAATTGCGCACTTGGATCATCTGGGCATTGTTCGACAAAGTACTGGTAGTCGTCAACAGCTGCATGCTGACAATCAAGTTCCTCTAGGACATAACCTCGATCACGAATTTCATAAGGATCATTGGGGGAAATTGCTAATAACATATGCACCACGGTCAGTGCTTTAGAATATTCAATATCATGGATCATCGCATGCTTAAGCTCTGTCAAATAACTCCGTAAAACAGTTTTTTGATCGACGGCTTCAAACATTTCCCAAGAAAACGTTAAGCAATCCTCGGTTACATCTTCAAAACGCTCTTGTAGTTGGCGCCCTTCCAACCACTCACCCTGAACCGGATCAATGAAATAGCTCGCTTGTTCATAGTCAAACCGCAGCAACGGATACCCCGGAAAGTCGACCAATTTCAGCTGTAGCCCGGCATAAGCAGCTGCTTCTTGCAACAACAGCGCTAAACTAATAGGGAGCCCGGTGCGGTAGCTAACAACGTCATCCAATAGAACACGATGGGCACCTACGGTTATTTCGGGCGCATCACTAAAGCCGAGTTGATAGTAAAAATCATGTTTGATAGCTTGCAGCTTGTCGAGCCCATCAAGGTTCTGATGACGTTCAGCAAGCGCCCGAATCAGTTGATAAAACTCACTGATTGGTTGTTCGTTATCGGCATTAAACGCACGCGTAATTTCCCAGATAATCTCGATTGTGGGTAATATTTCGTGAGCAACATGTTCTAAATATGAAAAACGCATAACCTTCAATTCTATAAGATAATGATTGCCTGTTTACTAAACGCGATATGGAGTAGAAACATAATCCAGCTTAACGCGCCCACAAATCCCACGTAGCGTAACCAGCTATGGGTGGCTTTCATGGCCACTAAGCCAAATAAAATATAACCAACAAGGCCAATCACTTTATTGAGTAACCATGCCGTTTCCCAAGGCCACATTCGCCAGTGAATAAGCATACCGACAATCGTCAATAATAAAGCAGTATCGATGATGTGAGGGACAATTTTGACCCATTTTTGCTGGGCAATTTTGGCACCGATGGAGCGCCAAAAGAACCGTAGCATAAATAATACCACACTGATGGCTACAAAGGTGACATGCAAATGCTTAAGCGCCATAAACGACATGATGATTTTCCTTATGTGTTGTTGGTATCAGTAATTCGTTGATAGGCATCAGCAACTTGCTGAGCCAACTGGGGATGATGCTCTTGCAACCAAGTGCGGTAGAAACTTAACTCTTGATCAACCTGCTCCAATTGCTCATTCACACGCATAATATCGCGGTAGGAACGTAGCGCTGACATCACACAGGTAAACAGCTTTTGCGCGGTTAATTCGGTTTTCGCTTTGTAGTCGTTGATATCATAATGCATCACTACAAAACGTTCTGGTGCTTGCCCTGGCTGCCCGGTACGCAGCACAATGCGACTACGCCGGTTACCGATGGTTTCACGAATATACTTTGCTACTTGCAAGCCTGCATCATCGGTTTCCATCACCACGTCTAACAGAACAATCGCAATATCATCATGCTCCGTTAATAACAGTTCGGCTTCGTGACGCGAATATGCGCTGATAAATTGCAAGCCACGGCCTTCGAATTCAATACCCATTAATGCCAAGCGGGTCACAGCATGAACTTCTCGTTCATCATCAACAATAAGCACCTTCCAGCCAGTGTCAGAGCTATAATCAGCTGCGGCTTGATTATCTTGTTCATCAGCGAAAATAAAATCACTCGACATAATGTCGACTCCATTGACCTATAGTAACTCGTTCTAGGTTAGCATAATCACAGACGGTGGTAACCTGCTGGTAACCTTGCCGTGTTAACTGCGATCGTACTGCGGCCCCTTGCTGCCATCCGTGTTCAAGCACGAGCCAACCTGCAGGGGCAAGAAACAACGGTGCGGTATCAATAATATGAAACAAATCAGCAAGTCCTTGCTGCGCTGCAACCAGCGCAGTAGTTGGCTCAAATCTCACGTCGCCTTGCTGCAGGTGAGGGTCATCACCATCAATATATGGTGGGTTACTGACAATTAAATCAAACTGCTGCTCGGGCAGTGCCGCAAACCAATCACTCTGTATCACTGCCACTGCTAGCTTTAGGCTGTTGGCATTATGCTGCGCCAAGGTCACCGCCGCGCGTTCCCGGTCAACGGCAGTCACCTGCCACTGTGGCTGGCTGCTTTTTAACGCTAACGCGATCGCCCCGGTGCCGGTACCCAGATCGAGGACACGGGCGGCCGGTGGCAGCGACAGTTGTAAGGCCGTTTCGACGAGCACTTCGGTATCAGGACGTGGAATTAAGGTACTGTTATTGACCTGTAGCGGCAGTGACCAAAACTCCCGCTGCCCGATCAAATAAGCCACTGGGATCCCGTTTGCCCGCTGTGCAACCAACGCTTGCATGGTCTGCCATTCGCTGTTGCTTAGCAACCGCTCCGGCCACGTCAGCAAATAGACCCGATCAACCCCCAGCACATGACTGAGTAACACTTCAGCGTCAAGCTTGGCAGTCGGGCTGTGTGGCAGTTGCGTCACAGCCCAATGCAATGCTGTCGCGATCTGAGGGGTCGCTGTCATGATTATTGTTCAGCTAATGCTGCCAATTGATCGGCTTGATGCTCTTGCACCAATGGGTCGAGGATCAAATCCAATTCACCGTCAAGAATTTCTTCAAGGCGATACAAGGTTAAGTTGATGCGATGCTCACTCACGCGGCCTTGGGGATAGTTATAGGTACGAATACGCTCTGAGCGATCACCACTACCTACGAGACTACGTCGCGTCGACTGCTCTTCTAACCGACGTTTTTCATCTTCAGCCTGTTGTAAGCGCGCCTGCAGAACTGCCATCGCCTTGGCACGGTTTTTATGTTGTGAGCGCTCATCCTGACATTCCACCACAAAACCCGATGGGATATGCGTGATCCGAATGGCTGAATCAGTTCGGTTAACGTGCTGACCACCTGCCCCCGAGGCTCGGAACGTATCGATTCGCAAATCTGCTGGGTTAATTTCAATTGCCTCAGCTTCCGGCACTTCGGGTAACACCGCAACCGTACAGGCCGAGGTATGCACTCGCCCTTGCGATTCAGTTTCAGGAACCCGTTGCACGCGGTGACCGCCTGACTCAAACTTCAAGCGCCCATACGCACCCTCGCCAGTGATATGCGCGATCACTTCCTTATAACCACCGTGTTCACCTTCATTGCAACTAACAATGCTTACCCGCCAGCCACGCTGCTCGGCATAGCGGCTGTACATACGGAATAAATCACCGGCGAAAATTGCTGCTTCATCGCCACCTGCTCCCGCTCGAATTTCGAGATAACAGGAGCGTTCATCGTTCGGGTCACGCGGTAATAACAAAATTTGTAGTTGCTGCGCCAGCTCTGCTTGCTTTGCTTTGGCCTCCTGCAACTCTGCTCTTGCCATCTCGCGCATCTCGGCATCGTCTTCTTGCAGCATTTCCTGTGCCGCAGCCTCATCTTGCTGGGTTTGTTGGTACAAACTGAAACATTGCACCAACTCATCCAACTGTGAGTATTCCCGTGACAGTGCACGGAAACGTTCCTGATCATCAATGACACCAGGGTCGCTCAAAAGGTGTTGGACTTCCTCATAGCGTTCTAATAAAGCTTCTAGTTTTCGAACTATCGAAGGATTCATCATGCGGTGCGGACCTTATTCGTCGTCTGCGATTAATCGTTGGAACACCGCTAGCGTTAAATCGTCACCAGCAGCGCCAGCCTCGCGCATGAGGCGCGTGGGCTGATGTAAAAATTGATTGGTTAAGCGTTGGGTTAATTCCTGCAGGACTGCTTCTGCTTCTTTGCCCGCAGCAAGTTGGTTGTGTGCGCGTTGTAGCTGCTCCTGCGCCATCTGCTGAATGCGCTGACGATAATCGCGAATGACTTCTACGTGATCCAACTGTCGTAACCACGCAGTAAACGCCTCGGCATGTTCAGCAATGATCACTTTTGCCTCTTCCGCAGCTTCTTCACGATTACGCAGATTCTCCGTAATGATGCCCTGCAAGTCATCCACGGTATACAGATAAGCACTATCAAGCTCATTGACTTGTTCTTCAATGTCACGCGGCACGGCTAAGTCGATCAACAAAATCGGTTGCCGCTTGCGGTCGCGTAACGCTTTTTCAATCAACCCTTTCCCAATAATAGGTAATGGGCTTGCCGTTGAACTAATCACGATATCTGCTTGCGGTAATAACTCAGGTAACTCACCGAGCGTATGGGCATGCCCGCGAAACCTTGCCGCAACGGTTTGGGCTCGCTCCAGGGTTCGGTTCGCAACCATCAACTGCGTCACCCCCTGTTCGGTTAAATGTTGTGCCACTAATTCTGCGGTATCCCCTGCACCGACCAACAGCACCCGGGATTGGGGTAACTCAGCAAAAATTTGCCGCGCTAAATTTACCGCTGCAAAAGCCACCGACACTGCATTCTCACCTACTTTGGTTTCACTACGCACAGTTTTTGCAACGCGGAAGGTGCTTTGGAACAAGCGGTCCATGACCGCCCCAACACTCGATTGGTTACGGGCGAATTGATAAGCTTGCTTTACCTGTCCCAGAATTTGGGGCTCACCGAGCACTAACGAGTCGAGGCCACTGGCTACTGCCATCAAGTGCTCGATCGCAGCATCATCTTCATAGGCATAGCAATGCTCGCGCAATTGTTCCAGTGGAATACGATGATACCCAGCCAACCAACCCAACAACATATCGGTCGAGGTGGCTCCATGGCAATACAACTCAGTACGGTTACAGGTTGATAAAATCACCGCCTCGGCCACTCCCGTTTGCTCACGCAAAGCAGGCAGCGCTTGATGCAACTGCTCTGGCGTAAAAGCAACTTGCTCCCGTAACGCAACGGAAGCGGTTTTGTGGTTAACACCTAGCGCGAAAATGGTCATAATGGAAAATAAAACGAGCCCTTAACTACTGCGAAACGCTGGCAATTGTACGTTAAAGCCCGCATTATGAAAAGCGTACGAACAAGGATAGCTATGAATATAAACCGCCATCTCATCCTCTTTATCACTCTACTTGGGCTAACTGCCTGTAGCACCGTGCAACCACCGCCAATCCAGCAGGACGTCAGCGCTGCGGCGGTTCAGGCACAGCAACAACGGCTGCAGCAACTGACGCATTGGCAACTGCGCGGGCAAATGGCGTTGTTTGATCTGGTGCAAGCAGAACGTCATGGCATGCATATTGAATGGTACGCGACCCCTACGCACCTAAACATGCGCTTCTATCACCCGTTACGCGGCACTCTCGCTCGTTTAGAGCAAACGCCGGCGGGGGCATATTTAATTGCTGAAGATGGCAACGAATACCAAGCACAAACGGTGGATGACCTATTGTGGGAATATTTTCGATTGGCATTACCGATTACTCAGATTAACGCCATTATTAGCGGCCGAGAACAACCTGGAATGTTCAACAAATCCTATCAATTACAAACATTTAATGACCAACAGCTGGCTTTATTAGCGGCGTTCACCATGCCTGCAACTGGACAGCTCTGGCAAGGGCAATTGAGCCAGTATAAATTGGTTCAAGACGTATTTTTACCCCATCAAATTGAACTCTCTAGCAGCAGTTGGCGCTTAAAATTACAGGTATCCAAATGGCAGTTTTAACGCTCCCAGCAGTAGCCAAACTCAATTTGTTTTTACATATCATTGGTCGGCGTGCTGATGGCTACCATTGCTTAGAGACCTTATTCCAATTCGTCGACTACGGTGATTCATTAAGCTTTACGCCAACCCGTGAACGTATGATTCGGTTTAGCTGCAGTGCCCCGCAACTAGCAACTGATGCTAACTTAGTCATGCGCGCCGCACAGTTATTACAGCAGCAGTTTCCGGAGCAGTGGCAAGGGGTACACATCCACTTGGATAAACGCCTGCCTGCTGGAGGTGGTTTGGGCGGCGGTTCGTCAGATGCTGCCACCACTTTGCTGGCGTTGTGCCAGCTCTGGCAATTGCCTCTCACCACCGAGCAACTCGCAACCTTAGGGTTACGTCTTGGTGCTGATGTACCTGTGTTTATTCATGGTCGCGCGGCATTTGCAACGGGCATCGGCGAACAGTTAACGCCAGCCGAACCGCCATGCCCGTGGTATTTAGTCGTTCATCCTGGCGTCACTGTAGCAACGCCGGTAATTTTTCAGCATCCTGAACTACCGCGCAACCATCCACCGCTTGTGGATTGGACCCAATGGCAATGGGAAAACACCAGCAATGATTGCGAATCGCTGGTCCGTCAACTCTACCCAGAAGTTGCCAACGCCCTTGACTGGTTGGTAGAATACGCGCCACCTCGTTTGACCGGCACTGGTGCCTGTGTATTTGCACGTTTTAACAGCGAGGCTCAAGCTCAACAAGTGCTACAAGCATTACCATCCCGATGGCATGGTTTTGTGGCGCAAGGGCTAAATGTTAATCCGGTCTGCCAGCATTTGCGGCAGGCTTCAACTGTGAACCTACCCGACTAAGATTGAGGTTTAGTGTGCCTGATATGAAGCTTTTTGCTGGTAACGCAACGCCAGAACTCGCCCAAAAAATTGCCGATCGTTTGTATATTAAACTCGGCAGTGCTGATGTAGGCCGTTTTAGTGATGGTGAAATTAGTGTGCAAATTAACGAAAACGTCCGTGGTTCTGATGTTTTCATCATCCAATCAACCTGCGCCCCAACCAACGACAACTTAATGGAGTTGATCGTCATGGTCGATGCGTTACGCAGGGCATCTGCGGGCCGTATTACTGCCGTCATGCCGTACTTTGGTTATGCGCGCCAAGACCGTCGGGTACGTTCTGCACGGGTGCCAATCACGGCTAAAGTGGTCGCCGATTTCCTTTCCAGTGTTGGTGTCGATCGGGTCTTAACCGTCGATCTACACGCAGAGCAAATCCAAGGTTTCTTTGATGTGCCTGTAGATAACGTGTTTGCAAGTCCAGTATTGATGGAACATCTGCGGGTGCAAGAATTCCACAATCCAGTTGTGGTGTCACCTGATATCGGTGGCGTGGTACGTGCGCGTGCGATTGCCAAGTTACTAAACGATATTGACTTGGCCATCATTGACAAACGCCGTCCACGCGCCAATGAGTCACAAGTGATGCATATTATTGGTGATATTCAAGATCGCGATTGCATCATCGTGGATGACATGATCGATACCGGTGGCACCCTATGTAAAGCAGCTGAAGCATTGAAGAAAAATGGTGCGCGGCGGGTCTTTGCCTACGCCACTCACCCCGTGTTCTCTGGTAATGCATTTGCCAATATCCGTGATTCACAAATCGACCGCGTGATTATTACGGATAGTATCCCGCTGCAGCCTGAAATGAAGTCGTTAGACAAGGTTCATCAGCTCACCTTAAGTGGCATGCTCTCTGAAGCCATTCGCCGCGTGAGTAATGAAGAATCAATTTCGGCGATGTTTGAGTATTGATCCATTGAAATTTAAAGGGTGCGGTGCTAATATGCGCCGCCCTTTGCTCATCACGAGTAGATGAGGTCCATGTCGGGTATTTGGTCGCGAATATCCGGCTTATTTTTATTTAACGGAGATTCTCCTGATGTCTACGAACGAATTTATCTTACAAGCAGAAATCCGCAAGGATACAGGGAAAGGTGCGAGCCGCCGCCTGCGTCGTGCGGATAAAGTTCCTGCTATTTTATACGGTGCTGGTAAAGAAGCTATCTCATTGACGTTGGATCACAACAAAGTGAACAACATGTCTGAGCATGAAGCTTTCTATTCACAAATCATCACTTTAGTGATTGATGGCAAAAAGCACCAGACCATCTTAAAAGATGTTCAACGCCACCCATTCAAGCCAAAATTAACGCACTTGGATTTCCAACGCGTTGTTGCCGGCCAAAAGCTTCACACGCTAGTTCCAGTTCACTTAGTGAACGAAGAATCTGCCATCGGTGTGAAACAAGAAGGCGGTATCTTGATGCACCACATCACTGATGTTGAAGTTGAGTGTTTGCCACAAGATATTCCAGAAGCGATCGTTGTTGACGTTGCTAACCTGAAGAAAGGTGAAACCGTGCACTTGAGCGACTTGGTCGTCCCTGCTGGTGTTGAATTGCTTGATCTGATGAAAGGTGAAGACTTTAACCACCCAGTTGTGTCAATCACTGCGCCACGTGTTGAAGTTGACAGCGACGACACCACGGCTGAAGAAGACGAAGGCGACGCTGAATAAGACATCATGTCAGCAATTCGCTTATTGGTGGGCCTGGGTAATCCAGGCCCCGAATATTCCCAAACCCGTCACAATGCAGGTTTCTGGCTGGTAGAGCAATATGCTCGGGCACACGGCCATAGCTTACAACCTGATAGCAAATTTTTTGGTTACACAGCGCGCTTGCAAATTGGCAGCACCGACCTACGTATATTGCAACCAATGCAGTTTATGAATCGTAGCGGTACAGCTGTTGCGACCCTTGCTAATTTTTTCAAAATTGCACCTGAAGAAATTTTGGTTGCTTACGATGAATTAGACCTACCACCAGGTGTTGCCAAGTTTAAAACAGGTGGTGGAACCGGCGGCCATAACGGTATTAAAGATATAGTCGCGCGCTTAGGCAGCCAAGATTTTCACCGACTACGTATCGGTATCGGTCACCCTGGCGATAAAAGTAAAGTCACTGGCTGGGTGTTAGGTAAAGCACCTACTACTGATCAGCAGCGAATTGATGCAGCCATTACTGAAGCATGCCGCAGCATTGATATTCTGTTACGCGAAGATATGCGCGCTGCTCAACAACATTTACATAGTTTCAAAGCACCATAGAGAGAACGAAGCATGGGATTCAAGTGTGGAATTGTCGGCCTTCCAAACGTCGGTAAATCAACTCTGTTTAATGCACTTACCAAAGCGGGGATTGAAGCAGCAAACTTTCCGTTTTGCACCATTGAGCCAAATACCGGTGTTGTTGCCGTTCCCGATCCACGCTTAGATGAATTAGCCAAAATCGTTAATCCGCAGCGTACGGTACCTACCACCATGGAGTTTGTGGATATCGCTGGCTTGGTGAAAGGCGCATCCAAAGGTGAAGGGCTCGGTAACCAGTTTCTTGCTAATATCCGTGAAACCGATGCTATCGGCCACGTCGTTCGTTGTTTTGAAAATGACAATATTGTCCACGTTGCAGGGCGTGTAAACCCAGCAGAAGATATTGAAGTTATCAATACTGAATTGGCATTGGCTGATCTTGAAAGTGTTGAAAAAGCCATTCAACGCCAAAGTAAAAAAGCCAAAGGTGGCGATAAGCAAGCTGCTGCAGAGATTGCTGTTTTACAGAAGCTGCTTCCAGCACTTGAAAATGGTGAAATGGCTCGCTCAGTTGCCCTCACCGATGATGATAAAGCGACGATTCGCAGTTACAACCTCCTCACGTTGAAGCCAACCATGTATATTGCGAACGTCAATGAAGACGGCTTCGAAAACAACCCATATCTTGAGCAAGTACAAGCTATTGCTGCCAAAGAGAACGCAATAGTTGTGCCAGTCTGTGCTGAAATAGAATCCGAACTGGCTGAACTTGATGATGAGGATAAAGTCGAGTTCATGGCTGATTTAGGTTTGACCGAACCGGGTTTGAACCGAGTTATTCGTGCGGGCTACAAGTTATTGAACCTACAAACCTACTTTACCGCTGGCGTTAAAGAAGTACGCGCTTGGACTATCCCAGTTGGTGCCACTGCGCCACAAGCAGCCGGTAAAATCCATACTGATTTTGAAAAAGGTTTTATTCGTGCCGTCGTGATTGCATACGATGATTTCATCCAATACAAGGGTGAACAAGGCGCAAAAGAAGCTGGTAAACGCCGCGAAGAAGGGAAAGACTATATAGTCAATGATGGTGACGTTATTCTATTCCGCTTTAACGTGTAACACCGCCTGCTCATTGAATGACCAACCCACTAAGCAACCGCCCCTCTAATTTGGGGCGGTTCCTGTAGTAGCAACGGGTAAGTCTGGCGTAGCCCCCCACTCTGCCCAGGAACCATCGTATAGTTTCACATCACGATAGCCTGCTATAACGGCTGCTACGAACAACACACAAGCTGTAATTCCAGACCCACACGTCGTAATGATGGGCATGTCACAACGCGCTCCTGCGGCTGCAAAACGCGCTGCTAACTGTTCCGGTGTCCGGTAGCAGTGGCCATCTAATACCTCGGCAAAAGGAATATTCACGGCATGGGGAATATGTCCACTGCGCATTCCTGGGCGCGGCTCAGGCTGCTGCCCACAAAAGCGAGCGGCACCGCGCGCATCACAAATGAGCGCCTGCCGTTGCTCACTGGCCGCTAACACCTGTTGCGAATCCACTAACCACCGCGGCTGCAACCCTGCGACAACATTACCCCGTTGCTGCGGAGCTTGGGCATAATCGCCAACCCATGGGTAGCCATGGGCCAACCACTGGGGCAATCCACCATCTAAAATAACCACATTTTCAAGCCCCATAGCCGCCAAGATCACCCATGCGCGCGGCGCTGAATAAATCCCTTGATTGTCATACAGCACCACAGTATCACCTTGATTCACGCCAAGTTTTTGCAACCGTTCTGTCACTTGTTCAGGACGGGGAAAGCTATTGGGTAATCGCGCCTCAAGGTCGGTGAGTTCCTGTTCAAGCCCTAACCATTTTGCTCCTGGAATAACCTGCAATTGCTCATATTCCAGCGGCTCTCGGCCAACCACATTCATCATGCTTGCATCAAAAATATGCAACTGTGACTGCGGTTGTTGAAGCTGTTCTGCCAACCAATGTGTCGAAACTAAGCACGTCATAATCACCTCGCTAACAGGCAGGATTGTTAGTAACCTATGGTCACCCCAATAATCATAGCACCGGCACAGGCAAGCAGTAGCTTCAATAACAACGGCACTGCAAACTTAAACCAACGTGCATAGGGAATCCCAGCTAAACCGAGAATCCCCATCAACACCGGGTTAGTTGGTACAATCATATTCATCAAGCCATCTCCCATCTGGAACGCCATTACGGCTACCTGACGGCCAATTCCAGCAGTGTCCGCAATAGGAACCATGATTGGCATGGACACAAAGGCTTGGCCACTACCTGATGGGATAAAGAAGTTAAGAATGCTTTGAATAACTAACATTGCGACAGCACCAAAGTGAGCGCCGAAAGCTTCCACTGGCATCGCCAAATAATAAATCACCGTATCGAGTACTTGGCCCTGCTCCAGAATCATGGCAATGGAGCGCGCAAAACCGATCAACAATGCGGTTGCTGTAAGTTCCGCTGCACCAGCAATAAACTCATTGGCAGCGGTCGTGGTATTCATGCGCGCAACAATTGCAGTAAATAAACCGAATCCTAAAAACAAGGCGCTTAATTCCACCAAGTACCAGCCATGCACCTTAATGCCCCATACCAAAATTCCGAGAATCGCCACAAATGCCACCAGAATAATACGATGACGGCCGGTGAGTGCTGGATAATTTTGCTCAGCTTGGCATGGTTGTTCGGCTTCAATATCGGCCATTAAAGATTGTGCTGGATCTGCTTTCACACGTTTGGCGTAGCGATAGACATGATGGAACGCAATACCAAATAAAACAGGCCAAAGCACCAAGCGATACCATAAGCCGGACGCGGGAGGTACCTCAGCGATAGCTTGCGCAATAAGTAAGGTAAAAGGATTGAACAACGCCAACCCATAACCGATTGCATAACCCCCGATCAAAATCCCCATAGCGGTCATACTATCCAAGCGCAAGGCGCGACACAGTGCTACCAACATGGCGACAAAAATCAAATACTCTTCAGCCACCCCAATGAGTGCAGAGAATATTCCGAAGGTCATCATGCCGCCTAGAATCAGCCAGCCAGTATGGTTGGCAAATCGTTTAAGCAAGACTCCAATAATAGCATCTAACATACCTGTCGCACGCAAAATACCCATGACCCCGCCAATCAGCAAGACAAAGAAAATCACTGCTTGGGCATCAGCCATAGCTTGTGGAATTACGGTAAACAAGGTGAGTGGGCTCAACATGGTCTGGTCGCTAAGAACCGAATAAGTACCCGGCTGTACTACCGTTTGTCCGAGCTCATTGACACTGCGTTGAAACTCTCCTGCAGGAATAACCCAAGTCATTATCAACGCAGCGATCATGATATAAAGCAATAGCACCAAGGTGTGTGGAATTTTTATTTTTTGCATGGTGTGCACAACCTATTGTTTGAGTGAGCGACAGCCCATCATTGTATCTTGAATTGAAATTGCATCATACTAACCATATCTCAGTAGGATACAAGTTACCTTTTGATTCAGGCAGGAATGACCATGACGCAAGAATATTCCAGCGCCGACGTTCGTATTGAACATGACAGCATGGGCACCGTTGAAGTACCACAACAGGCATTGTGGCGCGCCCAAACCGAACGAGCACGGCACAATTTTCAATTCAGTTCGTTACGCTTTCCACGGGTGTTTATTCAAGCCTTAGCGCATATTAAAGCAGCAGCGGCAGCAACAAATGCCGCAGCGGGGGTGCTTACCACGCAACAAGCAGATGCTATTATCGTCGCGGCTGATCATATTTTAACCGGCGCTGTCGATGATGCTTTCCCGTTAGATATTTTCCAGACTGGTTCAGGCACCAGCACCAATATGAATATGAACGAGGTCATGGCCACTTTGGCGGAGCAGCTTGCGCACACTCAAGTGCACCCCAATGACCATGTTAATGCCAGCCAAAGCAGTAATGATGTGATCCCCACCGCCATTTTAGTCAGCAGTGTCCTGGCCATCCGTGCGCAATTACTGCCCGCCCTGACTCAACTTAAACAAGCACTAAGAGAAAAAGGCAAGCAACTATCAACGGTTATTAAAACCGGTCGTACCCATCTCATGGATGCCATGCCACTTAGTATGGAACAAGAGTTATTAGCGTGGGTGACCCAGTTGGAACATGCTGAACAAGGCATTGAGCAAACGCTCAACATAGCTCGCCAGTTACCCCAAGGCGGTACCGCAATAGGGTCGGGCATTAATACACCGGAGGGTTTTGCCAGTGAATTTTGTCACTACCTCAACCAACGTACGAACGAGCAGTTTGTCCCAAGTACAAACCCTTTTGCAGGTATTGCAGGGCAAGAAGTCAGCCAAATGTTGAGCGGGCAACTCAATGCCCTCGGAACTGTATTGTTTAAAATCAGTAATGACTTGCGGTGGATGAATAGCGGCCCGTTGGCAGGGCTTGCAGAAATAAGCTTACCCGCATTACAGCCTGGTAGTAGTATTATGCCAGGTAAGGTCAACCCCGTTATCGCAGAAGCGGTCATGATGATTTGCGCTCAAGTTGCCGGTAATCACCACACCATTAGCATGAGTGCTCAACAGGGTAACTTTCAGCTCAACGTCATGTTACCAGTTATCGCCTATAATCAGTTACAAAGTATTGAATTGCTAAGTACAGCTATAGCTCACATGCGTACGAAAATGATTGCAAATTTCACAGTGAACCAAGCGCATATCGAAGCAGCCGTCAGTCGTAATCCAATTTTAGTCACAGCGCTGAATCGTCGTATCGGCTACAATCAGGCAGCAGCCATTGCGAAACAAGCCTACCAGCAGCAGCGCCCGATCGTCGATGTCGCTGTGGAGATGACCGATATTCCGCGTGCTGAGCTTGAGCAATTACTAGACCCAAAAAATTTAATTGGCCGCTGAACTATTGCCTGAGTCATCAGGTCAATATCAGCACGAGCGTTCATTCAGAGGAAAGGTTCCATGAGTACCACCAACTCCAGCAATGCCATTATTTTTGCAGTCGGCGCTATTCTTAGCGCTGGCTTGTTAAGTTACGGATTGATGTCTAGCGTCAACGATTTTCGTAGTTTCGACCGCGTCGTCGCCGTGAAAGGTCTTGCTGAACGTGAAGTGAAAGCAGATACCGCTATTTGGCCGTTACGAGTGGTACGTGCGGGTAATGCACAAAACATTGTCTACGAAGAACTGGATAAAGATATTCAGGCAATCCGTGAATTTTTAGTGAGCCATGGTTTTAGTGACGATGAAATCTCCATTTCTGCCCCCAACGTGTTAGATAAATTGGCTGAACGCTGGGCTTCTGACGATGTAGGGTTGCGCTATACCGGCGACCAAACCTTGACGGTTTACACGGATAAAGTTGATCAAGTGCGGCTCCTACGCCAGCAACTTTCCGAGTTGGGCAAGCAAGGCGTCAGCTTAGGTGGGGACAGCTATTACACGATGGTGGAATACCACTTTAATGGCCTAAATGACATTAAACCAAGCATGATTGAAGAATCAGCGCGCAACGCGCGCGAAGTAGCCTTGCGATTTGCGGAGCATTCTGACAGTCGGTTGGGTAAAATTCGTACTGCCAGCCAAGGACAATTCAGTATTAGCGATCGGGATTCCAATACTCCCCATTTAAAAATCGTGCGAGTGGTTTCGACGGTTGAGTATCAACTCATCGACTAAGCGTTAAATTCGTCGATTAATTAAGCAAACTATCGCTTTTTTAAGCAATCGCACAGAAAACATGGTTTTTTTAAGAAAAAGAGGTTGACGCTTTCGCCCCTGATTTGCATAATACGCGCCGCACTCACCGAGTGTAGTTTGATAAAAATTTGATGTTGGCTACGTAGCTCAGCTGGTTAGAGCACAGCACTCATAATGCTGGGGTCGCAAGTTCGAATCTCGCCGTAGCCACCAATCAAAGCCCAGATGGGCGGACGTGGTGGAATTGGTAGACACGCTGGATTTAGGTTCCAGTGCTTCACGGCGTGAGAGTTCAAGTCTCTCCGTCCGCACCAATTATCAAACTGCTAGGCAGTCGATTCCGTGTTGGGGTATAGCCAAGCGGTAAGGCAGCGGGTTTTGATCCCGCCATTCCTAGGTTCAAATCCTAGTACCCCAGCCATATCGATGTCTATTGTGTGATGCAATTACCCTGAGAGTTGGGGTATAGCCAAGCGGTAAGGCAGCGGGTTTTGATCCCGCCATTCCTAGGTTCAAATCCTAGTACCCCAGCCACTCTCAATGTTTACCCCTGTGTATTGCGGGGGTGGCGGAATTGGTAGACGCGCTAGCTTCAGGTGCTAGTGGGCTAACGCTCGTGAGGGTTCAAGTCCCTCCCTCCGCACCACATCAGTGGTGAACCGCAATAGTATAAAGCGCTATGAGCTGTTAGAGCTGTTTAAGCTAACATCTCATAGCGTTTTTTTTTGCTCTACGCATAACCAATCGCACGTAACACTAACGCCCGTTTCAGCGGTGTAATATGCCGCACGCTTTGTAATCCTAGTGCAACCAACCCCCGCGGTAACACGTGCTGGCTGCAAAAACCAAAATGGATCATATCCATCGCTCGCATCATCCGCTGATTAGCACTAACCCGGCGCTGCTCATAGTTTGTTAGCGCCTGCGCTAATGGCAGCTGGCATACTTGGTGTACCAATTCTTGCACATCAGTAAAGCCTAGATTCACGCCCTGCCCGGCCAATGGATGAATTGCATGAGCAGCATCCCCCATCAAGACCACGGATTGGTAGGCATGATAGCTAAGTGCACGTTGTCTGCGTAGCGGGAAGCTGCCGTGTGACAACACTCGGTGAGAACCAATATGCGGCGCAAATTGAGCTTCGAGAAGCTGGTATAGTTCAGCTTCTGGCAAGGCTAACAATTCTTGCCACTCGCGTTCCGAACGATAATCAATCAAACAAACGCGATGCGCACCGAGCGGCAACAGCGCATAAGGCCCTTGTGGACGAAAAATTTCCCAGGTGGTAGCTGCGACTTCATGCTCCACTTCGGCAATCGCCAACAAGCAGCGCATATCATAATCCCAACCGCGATACCCAATTCTCGCCGCCTTAGCGACATGCGATTGCGTACCATCGGCGCCAATGAGTAAATCATAGTTGAGCTGATCGCCATTAGTGAGCGTGACCTGCTGTTGGTCGAACTGATAGTCAACCACCGAAGTTTTTTCATAGACGGGTACTTGCCGTTCAATTAGCTGCTGCCAAAGCGCCGCTTGTAGCGCTTTATTCTCCACCATGGCACCTAACGCTGGAGTACCCGCATCCTGGTGGGAGAAATCGACCCGCACGCCATCCATACTTTGGACTGATAACCCCGTGTATGGAAAACGACGCTCCGCCCGAATGTATGGCCAGGTGCCTAATTTCACAAGCCAGTCCACATTTTGCTGATGAATAGATGAGATCCGCAGATCCCAATCTCCTTCACTGACCGCTCGTGCCCCAGCTTCAATCACGGTCACTTGGTGCCCTTGTTGGGCTAACGCTACTGCCGCGGCCGCACCCACCATGCCACCGCCAATGACGACTACCTTCATCACCTGACTCTTTTATCCAGTTAACTTACTGCGCATGATAAAAAATACTGCACCACAAATACACAAACCTGCCCATAAATAATCCCAAGTCAGCTTTTCTTTCATATAAAACAGTGCAAAAGGTACGAAAACCGTCAAGGTAATCACTTCTTGCAGGATTTTCAGCTGTCCGAGATTCATCACCTCATAACCAATACGATTCGCTGGTACTTGTAATAAATACTCAAGTAAGGCTATCCCCCAACTAGCAAAAGCAGCAATCAGCCAAGGCTTGTCGGCTAGGTTTTTCAGGTGAGCATACCAAGCAAACGTCATAAAAACATTGCTCAACGTTAATAAGCTGATCGTGATAAGATATTGGTTCATCGTTTCTCTTCACTGGTACGCGGTATTCGACCGTCTAAGGATTCTATGGAAACCTCACACCACAAGGTGATTTTGGCGTCAGCACTGGTTCTCGGCGCAGAGTTATGTTTCGCCGGTGTTAGTGCCTTAGTTAAGTATTTGACCACCGATTTACCCCCAGAACAATTGGTGTTTTTTCGTAATCTTACCGCATTAGTGGTATTGCTGCCGTGGTTATGGCGTAAAGGTCCCGCCGCACTCAAAACCAAGGCATGGCGGTTTCATCTAACCCGAGGCATTGCCGGCGTGATAGCCACCTATCTATTTTTCTATAGCATTGCCCATTTACCTTTAGCACAAGCAACACTGGTATTGATGCTATCACCTTTCATTATCCCCATTATGGGCTGGCTGTGGCTCAAAGAATACGTTAATCGCCAAACCTGGCTTGCCATCGCTATAGGTTTTATCGGGGTGTTTATTTTTTTAAACCCGCAGCAGACCATATTATCGCCGATTATTTTTGTCGCCTTTATCGCTGCCTGTTTATCTGCATTCACCAAAACCTTGATCCGGCAGATGTCAGCGACTGAATCACCGAGTAAAATCGTGTTTTACTTTGCCAGCATTTCCACCTTAGTGTCAGGGCTGGTGCTCATCTGGCGCGGCGAAACCATCGCCAACGAACATTGGGTTGCCATTATTGCCATGGGGCTATTCGCCGTTGGTGGGCAATTAGGAATGACGAAGGCCTTTGCCTTAGCGCCAGCAGCTCGAGTGGGTGTGTTTACCTACAGCTCAGTCATTTTTGCTGCGCTCATGGGGTATTGGTTTTGGGATGAGCCCATCACCATCAGCATGTTACTAGGTGCTGCCATTATTATCATTGCTGGATATCTAGCTATTCGTACCCGCCGTAAAGCAGAGGCCGGTCACAAAGTTGGCAGTTGAACTCAGTTCAAGTTAAAATATTAGGTTATAGAGAAACCACATTCACTATGAATGACCGCATAACGACGTAAGCGAGTATAGAGGTTTATGAGTAAGAAGTTATATATCAAAACGTGGGGCTGCCAGATGAACGAGTATGATTCAGCGAAAATGGCTGATCTACTGAAGGCAACACACGGCTACGAAATTGCAGCAGAACCTGAAGAGGCAGATCTAATTTTACTCAACACCTGCTCTATTCGCGAAAAAGCCCAAGAAAAAGTGTTCCATCAATTGGGGCGCTGGAAAACGCTTAAAGATCATAAACCAGACCTGGTGATTGGCGTTGGTGGTTGCGTGGCATCGCAGGAAGGTGAACATATTCGCCAGCGTGCACCATATGTCGATATCGTGTTTGGCCCACAAACCTTGCATCGCTTACCGGAAATGGTCAAACAAGTCCAAACACACCAAACACCCATGGTGGATATATCCTTCCCAGAAATCGAGAAGTTTGACCGCTTACCTGAGCCGCGAGCTGATGGCCCATCGGCATTTGTGTCTATCATGGAAGGCTGTAGTAAATATTGTACCTTCTGTGTGGTGCCATACACTCGTGGTGAAGAAGTGAGCCGCCCGGTCGACGATGTTTTATTTGAAATAGCGCAACTGGCTGAACAAGGCGTGCGCGAAGTGAATTTATTAGGACAAAACGTGAATGCGTATCGTGGCGAGCACCATGATGGCAGCATCTGCCGGTTTGCCGAGCTGTTACACCTTGTCGCTGCTATCGATGGTATTGATCGAATTCGCTACACCACCTCCCATCCGGTGGAGTTTACCGATGATATTATCGAGGCATATGCCACTATTCCAGAATTAGTCAGCCACTTACACTTACCAGTACAAAGTGGTTCAGACCGCATTTTGACACTCATGAAACGTGGTCATACGGCGCTGGAGTATAAATCAAAGATCCGTCATTTACGTCGGGTACGCCCTGATATCGCCATGAGCTCAGACTTTATTGTCGGCTTCCCAGGTGAAACTGATGACGATTTTGAAGCCACCATGAACCTCATAAAAGACATCGACTATGATATGAGTTTCAGCTTTATTTACAGTGCGCGTCCTGGTACTCCTGCCGCTGATTTACCTGATGATGTCAGCGAAGAAACCAAAAAACAGCGGTTACACCTGTTACAGCAACGTTTGAACCAACAAGCTCATGCCCATGCGCGACGGATGTTGGGAACTGAGCAACGTATTTTAGTGACTGGTCCATCGAAGAAAGATCCAATGGAGTTGAGTGGCCGTACTGAGAATAATCGCGTGGTTAACTTTGTTGGCAGCCCAGATATGATCGGAAGATTCGTTGACGTGAAAATCACCGATGTATTTGTGAATTCATTACGTGGCGAAGTGCTCCGCGTTGAATCAGAGATGGGACTACGCGTCGACACAGCGCCGAAGATCATTTTGGCGCGGCAAGCAAAGTCTCAACCTGACGCATTAGGTGTGGCTACGTTTGTACCACCCGCGCAGCATTCGTGAGGCATAGTATCTTGAGTCAATCTGTCAGTACCCTGCACATTGATTTAGAGCCCGCCGACAATCGTCGAATTGCCGATTTATGCGGTGTTCTTGATGAGAACCTGAAACATATTGAACGCCGCTTGGGAATCGAAATCAGCCATCGTCACAATGAGTTTCGACTCATCGGACCGAATGCTACAATCCAAGCTGGCGCCAAAATTCTCCGCGAACTCTATGTGGAAACAGCCACAGTTAAAGGGCAAGACGGCAAAGTGACGCCACAAATGGTGCACTTAGCAGTGCAACAAGCTCATGTGATCGATCAAGGCAGCGATTACGATCCTACCACTGAGAAAGTGGTGCACATTAAAACCAAACGCGGCTTAATCAAACCACGTAATCACAACCAAGCTCAGTATGTTCGTTCGATTTCTAGTCACGACATCAACTTCGGCGTCGGTCCTGCAGGTACTGGTAAAACTTATCTGGCAGTAGCTTGTGCAGTTGATGCATTAGAGCGACAAGAAGTACGCCGTATTCTGCTCACGCGCCCAGCCGTTGAAGCGGGTGAAAAACTGGGTTTCCTGCCTGGTGACCTAGCTCAAAAAGTTGATCCTTATTTGCGCCCACTCTACGATGCTTTATTTGAAATGTTAGGATTCGAGCGGGTTGAAAAACTCATTGAGCGTAATGTTATTGAAGTTGCGCCACTTGCTTATATGCGTGGCCGGACGCTCAATGATGCTTTCATAATTCTAGATGAGAGCCAGAACACCACCTGTGAACAAATGAAAATGTTTCTTACGCGGATTGGCTTTAATTCGCGTGCTGTTATCACCGGTGATATTACCCAAGTCGATTTACCGCGAGGTCAAAAATCTGGCCTGCGACATGTCATTGAAGTGCTCAAAGATATCAATGAAGTAAGCTTCACCTTTTTCCAAGCATCCGATGTCGTTCGCCATCCGGTGGTACAGCGCATCGTACAAGCCTATGAGGCGTTTGAAGAGAAGTCATGAACCTCGTTACTTTAGATGTGCAGATTGCCTGCCAAGCGCATGAAGTACCATCAGAAGCTTCCTTCGAACTCTGGGTCGAAAAAGTTCTTGAACACTTGCGGGTGACTAAACCTGTGGAACTTACCATTCGCGTGGTTGACCCAGTCGAAGGCTTAAGCTTAAATCAGCAATATCGGCAAAAAGATTACGCGACCAACGTCCTGTCATTTCCATTTGAGTCACCGGTACCTTTACCTGTAGAACTGCTCGGTGATTTAGTGATTTGCGCAGCGGTGGTTACCCACGAAGCCAACAGCCAAGGGAAACCTTTGCTGGCACACTGGGCACATATGGTTGTGCACGGAACCTTGCATTTGTTAGGTTACGACCATATAGAAGAGGCAGAGGCCGAGCATATGGAACAGCTCGAGCGAGATATTTTGGCAGCACTGGGCTATCCTAACCCTTATGCTGATGACTATGCTGATTAACAGCGTTTATTTGAGGAGCACTAAGAGGTCATGAACGACGATAATCCACACTCTACCAACGGTTCTTCGCGAAGAAACTGGGCCACTAAATTACTCCAGTTTTTCACCGGAGAGCCGAATAGCCGGGAAGAGTTAGTCGATTTAATCCAAGACGCTGAAGAGCGTGATTTAATTGATAATGACACCAAGGAAATGATCGAAGGCGTCCTTGATGTCGCCGAGCTCAAAGTTCGCGACATTATGGTACCGCGCTCACAAATGGTGACCATTGATATTAACCAAACAGTTGAATCGTTCCTGCCCATCGTGATTCGCACTCAACACAGCCGCTATCCGGTTATAAGCGAAAACAAAGACCACGTGGAAGGAATCTTGTTAGCGAAAGATTTGCTAGCCTATGGATTTGGATTAAACCAAGAGGAATTTTCGTTAGCCAAAGTGATCCGCCCTGCGGTCATTGTGCCCGAAAGTAAGCGCGTCGATATTTTGCTGAAAGAGTTCCGCTCACAACGCTACCACATGGCAATTGTTGTGGATGAATATGGCGGTGTATCTGGGCTCGTAACCATTGAAGATATCTTGGAAGAGATTGTCGGTGATATCGAAGATGAAACCGACCAACATGATGACACTAAAGCGGATATTAGACGGATAAATAAGTCCTGTTATGCCGTGAAAGCGTTGACGTTGATTGAAGATTTCAATGACTACTTCAACACCAACTTCGACGATGAAGAGTACGACACTATCGGCGGTATGGTCGCCCATGGCTTCGGTCACCTACCGAAAGCCGGTGAAGAAATAACCATCGACGGAATCTTATTCAAAGTGACCAGCGCTGATAAACGTCGGATCCAACAACTTCAGGTAACCATTGCGGACTCTGAAAATAATAATATAGATACACATTAAATGACGTTTCGCCGAATTACTGCGTTTCTCCTTGGAGCCAGCTTAGTATTAAGCTATGCGCCTTTTGCCCAAGCTTGGCTGGTGATCCCAGTACTCATTGCTATGCTAGCGCTGACCGAGTCAGCTACGCCTGCAGTGGCATGGCGATGCGGTTTTTATTTTGGCCTTGGCTGGTTTACCACTGGCTTAAGCTGGATTTATGTCAGTATTGACCAGTTTGGTGGCCTGCCAGTGGTCGCTTCTTTAGTTATTCTGCTCCTCTTATTTGCCTATCTGGCGCTCTACCCAGCGTTGGCGTTCTGGCTCTGGCGTATGTCAGCGCGCTGGCTTGGTGCCTTTGCCATTGGCATCCTGCCAATCGCTTGGCTTATCGCTGAATCCCTGCGTGGTTCCCTACTTACTGGCTTCCCGTGGTTAGAGCTAGGCTATAGTCAAACAGACAGCTGGTTGGGTGCCTACGCACCCTGGTTGGGCGGTGTGGGGGTCACTGTTATCCTGTGGTTGATCGCCATCAATGCGTGGTTGTGGTATCGACATCGTTATCGTCTGGCGGCGCTTAGCACCTGTAGTCTCTTGATCCTTCCATTTATTCTCAATGCGCTATCACCCATACAAACTACCGGGGATACAACCAAAGTGTTGCTGGTGCAGGGGAATATCGAACAGTCAATCAAGTGGAACCCCGATCAGCATTGGCAATCCTTGACCACTTATTTAGAGCTGAGCCGCCCCTACTACGCCAGCCACGATATTATTGTATGGCCAGAATCAGCGGTCACTATGCCTGAACCATACACCGATGATGTGCTCAAAAATATTCATCAGCAACTCGTGGAGTCCCGCGCAGCACTCATCACTGGGATTATCGATTATCGCGGCAATAAATACTATAACTCACTGATCACATTAGGGTTAGATAGCCCTGTGCAGCCGGTTGAGCCTTATTATCACGGCCACAGCAATCGCTATCAAAAACACCAGTTATTGCCTATCGGTGAGTTTGTCCCATTTGAAAGTTTGCTGCGTCCGCTGGCGCCCTTATTTGATTTACCCATGAGTTCGTTTTCGCGAGGGGAGTACCAGCAAGCTGATTTACGTGCCACTGGATTACACTTGTCCGCCGCCATTTGCTATGAAATTGCGTTCGCCGAGCAAATGCGTACGAATACTACAGCAAACAGCGAGCTCTTGATCACGGTAAGTAACGACACCTGGTTTGGCCGCTCGCACGGCCCGGCACAGCATATGCAAATTGCGCGGATGCGCGCATTGGAATTGGGCCGCCCGCTACTGCGCGCCACCAACAATGGCATCACCGCCGTCGTGTCCGCCCATGGTGAAGAACTAGCCCGAGCGCCACAATTCACTACCACAGTGCTCAGCGCCGATGTACCTTTAGTCCAAGGTTATACTGGATTTTATTATTGGGGGCACGCTGGCGCTTGGCTAATCGCCATAATCTTGGCCTTAGGTAGTATTTTGGGAGCCTTATTGCCCCACTTTTACCGTGCTTCACCATAGTCAAGCGCGCATAAAATCAGTACACTAGACCCACTCATTAGGTCATTTTTTTTTGTTCAATCTTGGCATGGAGTTAAACCATGGAAAATATTATTGCTGCTGTTTTATTTGCTTTGCTCGTTGCGGCTGGCTCACTCGGCCTAACTAGCCTTGGTATGTACGTATTCCACCGCAACGAAAACCGTGATGAACAACAACGTGAACGTCTGGAATATGCATTTTTTGGCGTGGTTGGCATCGTCGTGATGCTGATGATGTGGTATGCCCTTTAATTCACTTAGTTAGAGCAGTTAATGGATAGTCAGATGTCAAATACACTAGCGGAACATTACAACCCAGCGGAAGTTGAGAAATTGGTTCAACAACGATGGGAACGCGATCACGTTTTTCAAGTTACCGAAGATCCAAGCAAAGAGAAATTCTACTGCTTATCCATGTTTCCATATCCAAGTGGAAAGCTCCACATGGGTCATGTGCGCAATTATACCCTCGGTGACGTGATTGCCCGCTATCAACGTATGCAAGGTAAAAATGTGTTACAACCTATGGGTTGGGATGCCTTTGGTTTACCGGCTGAAAACGCTGCTATCGATAACAAAACTGCTCCAGCAAAATGGACCTATCAAAACATCGACTACATGCGTCAGCAATTGAAGTCGCTTGGTTTTGGTTATGATTGGTCCCGTGAACTGGCTACCTGTGACCCTGATTACTATCGCTGGGAACAGTGGTTTTTTACCAAGCTTTATGAAAAAGGCTTGGTCTATAAGAAAAACGCGACTGTTAATTGGGACCCTGTCGACCAAACTGTACTTGCCAATGAGCAAGTCATCGATGGCCGCGGCTGGCGCTCCGGTGCTTTAGTTGAGCAGCGGGAAATCCCACAGTGGTTTATAAAAATCACCGCCTACGCTGATGAGTTGCTGCACGACCTCGACCAACTCGACGGTTGGCCAGAACAGGTTAAGCTTATGCAGCGCAACTGGATTGGCCGTTCGGAAGGTGTTGAAATTGATTTTACCGTTGCCGGTCAAAATACCCCACTCACGGTGTACACCACCCGCCCAGACACCCTGTATGGGGTAACTTATATGGCGGTGGCAGCGCAACATCCATTAGCGCAACAAGTAGCACAACAAAATCCAGAGTTGGCTGCCTTTATTGAAACCATCAAAAACACCAAAATTGCTGAAGCTGATTTGGCTACCATTGATAAAAAAGGCATGGACACGGGTATGCGTGTTATCCATCCAATGACTGGTGCCGAGATTCCAGTCTGGGTTGCCAACTTCGTGCTCATGGATTACGGCTCAGGTGCGGTGATGGCAGTTCCAGCTCACGACCAACGTGACTGGGAATTTGCGACCGCATATCAGCTCCCAATTCAGCCGGTTATCGAGACCACCGAAGGTAACACAGACATAACCGTAGCTGCTATTACCAGTAAAGGCACGACCATCAATTCTGGCGAATTCTCCGGCTTGAGCAGCGACGAAGCCTTTCATGCTATTGCTAACAAGCTCGAGCAGTTGGGTATTGGACGACGTAAAGTAAATTATCGCTTACGCGACTGGGGGGTATCACGGCAACGCTATTGGGGTGCTCCAATTCCAATGCTAAATTTGCCCAATGGTGAATCTGTACCCGTCCCAGAAGATCAATTACCCGTCGTGCTCCCAGAAGATGTGATCATGGATGGCACAAGTTCACCACTGAAAACGAATCCAGCGTGGCGACAAACAACCTATCAGGGTCAACCTGCGGAACACGAGACTGATACCTTTGATACCTTTATGGAATCATCTTGGTACTACGCTCGCTACTGCAGTGCGAACTATCAAGACGGTATGCTTAACCCAGAACAAGCCAACTACTGGTTGCCCGTTGATCAATATATCGGGGGTATTGAGCACGCCATTCTACATTTATTGTATGCGCGGTTCTTCCACAAACTATTACGCGATGCAGGCTTAGTGGCCTCTGACGAACCATTCAAGAAGCTGCTAACCCAAGGTATGGTGTTAGCAGATTGCTATTATCGGATTGATGAATCAGGCAAATACACCTGGTACTCCCCTGTTGATGTCGAGATCGTGAGCCGTAACGAAAAAGGTGAAATCGTCGAAGCCATCCTAACCTCTGATGGCCAACCTGTTCAGCACGGCGGCATGACCAAAATGTCAAAGTCGAAGAACAACGGCATCGACCCACAACTTATGATTGAAAAATATGGCGCTGATACGGTGCGCTTATTCATGATGTTCGCGGCACCACCAGAAGCTACTTTAGAATGGTCTGATGCGGGTGTTGAAGGGGCTCAGCGGTTCTTGCGTCGTGTCTGGCGCTTAGTTGCAGACTTCGTCTCATTGGCAGATCAACCTCGTCAACAGAACTGGTCCGCGTTGAATGAAGCACAACAAGAGTTACGTCGAGAAGTGCATCGCACTATCGCCAAAGTGACTGATGACATGGGGCGCCGCCAGCATTTCAATACGGCTATAGCTGCAATTATGGAATTGTTGAATCATTTGCAAAAAGCTCCGCTTGCGACTGAACTTGACCGTGGCCTTATGGCCGAAGCGCTCGATGCGTTAGTACTTATGTTAGCGCCGATAACACCGCACTTGAGTGAAGTGTTATGGCAAGCCCTAGGTCACCAGGACGATATTATCTTCACCCCATGGCCGCAGGTCGATGAAGCGGCACTGGTGAAATCCTCCGTGCTCATTGTGGTACAAGTTAACGGTAAAGTCCGTAGCAAAATCACAGTACCCAACGAAGCAACTGAAGAGCAAGTCGCACAAATCGCGTTTGCGGATGAAAACGTACAGAAATTTGTCGACGGTAAAACCATCCGTAAACAAATTTACGTTCCTAATAAACTCTTTAATATTGTGGCTAATTAATCATGCATCAGGTTATCCGTTGGCTCATTGTTATCGTAGTTGCCACAGCACTCAGCAGCTGTGGCTTTCAGCTACGTGATCACTACCAATTACCCCCTGCCATGCAGTCGGTAGTCATCAAAGCGCCAGCGTTTAGCGAGTTTGCCAAGGTAGTAGAACAACGCTTTGTGTTGGCGGGAGCGACCTTAGATGCGCCTCAGTCAGATGCCTTAGTTATTGAGTTACTTAACGAAAAACTCGACCGCCGCACCCTTTCGTTGTCACAATCAGGGCAGGTAGCTGAATACGAGATGATCTATACCGTAACCTATCAGTTAGTCCGCTTTGGCGAGCCATTACCCGTGCAGCAACTTGAAGTCTACCGAGACTACCAGGATGATCCAAACTTCGCCCTTGCCAAAACCCGTGAGCGTGAAGTCCTGGTCAGCGAAATGCGTGAAGAAGCTGCGCGTCAATTATTACGTCAAACCATCGCCTTACTCTCGGAGTAATTCTGATGCAACTAACGCCAGCACAGCTCCCTGACCATTTAGCGAAGCATGGCCTGCCGGCAGTTGTGTGTGTATTTGGTGATGCACCATTACTCGTTGATGATGCCATTCAACATATTCGACAGTGGGCGCGACAACACGGGATAGATGAACGTCTACGCTATGTGCAAGACAGCCAATTCGATTGGCGACAATTGACTGACCAAAGCGCTAGCTTAAGCCTCTTCTCCACCCATAAGTTGCTAGAACTGGAAATGCCTGAAGCCAAGCCTGGGCGCGATGGCGGTGACGCGCTGCGACGATACGCGCAACATCCTCCAGCAGGGCAAACCCTTGTACTATTAGGTCCACGGTTGAAGCAAGAGCAGCTTAAAGCCAAGTGGTATCAAGAATTAGCTGCTGTAGGAACGGTGGTAACCGCCAACAACCCTGAACGCCACCAGTTGCCCCAGTTTATTCAGCAGCGCGCACAGCGTTACGGTGTCCAACTACAAACAAATGCAATAGAACGCCTTGCACTATGGTTTGAAGGTAACTTGCTCGCTTTAGATCAAGAGCTGCAAAAGCTTGCCTTAACCGATTTGCCCCAACCCATTACAGCGGCCGATATCCAATCGATTGCGCAAGACCAGAGCCGATTTAATGTGTTCGCATTGCAAGAGGCGATCGTCGCCGGGCAATTAGCGCCGGCTCTACACCGTTTACAACGGCTGCTTGAGGCAGACAGCGAGTTTGCTATTCTCAATTGGATGTTGCAACGAGAATGGCAGTTGGTGATGACCTTACAACAGGCTGATAATTTTGACGAGGCCTGCCGAAAAAACGGCGTTTGGCGCAACCAAGTCAATCTTTATCGGCAGTTTTGTCAACGATTATCTGCACCTGGTACTATGGCCCAAGTTGCCAACCTCTTAGCACAATTAGAATTGGCTTTTAAACGTGATGTAGGGGCAGATATCAATACGCTGGCCACTCATTTAGTGACTTTATACTGTCAACCGCAGGCAGTGGAACATATTATCTTATGATTCGCACAATTCTCGGTGGCACATTCGACCCAATTCACTGGGGACATCTCCGTACTGCCCAATATGTTAGCAGCCAATTGCGCAGCGATATGCTGGTCTTGTTGCCAAGCGCTAACCCGCCCCATCGAGATGGGCCAAGTGCGACACCAGCACAACGCATGGCAATGGCACAACTGGCAGCACGGGAAATGCCCCAATGTATTGCAGATGACTGGGAACTACAACAACCGCGCCGCTCCTACACGCAAATAACATTAGCACAGCTACAGCAACGCTGGCCCAACGACACACTACTGTTCTTACTTGGGGAAGATGCATTTGCTGGATTACCCAGCTGGTACCAATGGCAGCGATTAGTCGACCATGCTCATTTGGTAGTCATGCGTCGCCCTCATTCCCCCCACCACTATTCACCCGAGTTACAACAATGGTTAACTCAGGTGCAAGCACGCTCAATCGAACAGTTGCATCAACAGCCGCAAGGATTGGTATATTTTGCTGAATCGCCGCAAATCCCAATTTCTGCGACGGCAATTCGGACCGCCATTCAAACCAACCAACCTTGGCGTGATCTAGTACCGCCAGCGGTGGCAGAATATATTGAACAACATCAACTCTATCGTTAGCTGATTTTTGCCTAAGCATCGTGGTAAACTGATACTTAATACGCTGTCAATTGAACTTTAATAACTGGGAGTCGATTACTCTTGCAAGCAGAACAATTACGTGATTTTGTTGTTGATAAAATTGATGATATGAAAGGTCGTGAGGTTAAAGTCATTGACGTTAAGGACCAAACCGATATTGCCGAATACATGGTGATTTGCTCTGGTAATTCAAAAACCCATGTGCGTAGCATTGCCAACTATGTCGCCACCGAAGCCAAACACCATGGTGTACCACCATTGGGCGTTGAAGGGCATGAGTTATCCGAATGGGTGTTGGTTGATTTAGGTGATGTAGTGGTTCATGTCATGCAAGAATCCATCCGCGACTACTATGAGCTTGAAAAGCTCTGGGGACGTCGTTAATGCGTATACGGCTGATTGCTGTTGGGCAAAAAATGCCTGATTGGGTCAATGCCGGCTACCACACCTATGCCAAACGTATGCCTGCCGATTGTCCGCTCGAACTTGTGGAAATTAGCGCAGGTAAACGTGGTAAAAATGCTGATATTGCCCGTATTTTACGCCAAGAAGGTGAGGCCATGCTGGCCGCTGTCGGTAAATCCGATCGGATCGTGACACTTGAAGTCACTGGCCGGAGTTGGACAACACCGCAACTAGCGCAGCGCCTTGAACACTGGATGATGGACGGCCGCGACGTCAGTTTACTGGTTGGCGGTCCTGAAGGCTTAGCACCAGAGTGCATTGCCGCCGCCGATGAGCGCTGGTCATTATCAGCATTAACGCTACCGCATCCATTAGTACGTATTATGCTTGCTGAAAGCCTCTATCGAGCGTGGACTGTTACTGTTAACCACCCGTACCACCGCGAGTAACATGAAAAAGAAACGTGTCACCATACGAGACCATCAATTTGAATCTGCTCTGTTCGGACGGCGCGTCTTTTTCAGCCTAATTATTGTCGTGATTGCCTTTGGCATCTTGTTAACCAATATGTACCACCTGCAAGTGGTCAATCATCATAGCTTTCAAACGCGGTCAAACGACAACCGTATCAAAGTCGTTCCATTAGCGCCTAACCGTGGGCTTATCTATGATCGGCATGGCCGCATCTTGGCTGAGAACAGACCGGTATTAAGCCTAGAAGTCACGCCAGAGAAAGTTCCTGATCTAGCCGCTACTTTAGTGCGGTTACAACAAGTACTCGAATTCGACGACGACGTTATTGATGAATTCCATGAGAACCGCCGCCGCGAGCGTCGCTTTAACCAAATCATCCTCCTTGATCGCCTTACCGAGGAACAAGCCGCGCGCTTTGCCGTGCGCCAACATGAATTCCCTGGCGTTAATATTGAAGCGCGCCTCGTACGGCATTATCCCTATGGCGAAGCGCTAACCCATGCGCTTGGCTATGTTGCCAAAATTAACGCCAACGATTTACAAAAATTACGTACCGAAAAAAAACACGCCAATTATGCCGCCACTCGCGTGATTGGTAAGCTTGGCGTTGAACGTTATTATGAAGAATTGCTCCATGGCACCATCGGCTACCAACAAGTGGAAGTCGATATTCATGGCCGTACCATTCGTACGCTATCCGTGCAACCACCGATTCCAGGCCAAGATTTACACTTAGAAATTGATATCGACCTACAGCAGTATGCCTACGATTTACTTGGCGATGAACGGGGTTCAATTATTCTGATGGATCCACACGATGGCGCCATTCGCGCTATCGTCAGCAAACCCAGTTACGACCCAAATTGGTTTGCGCAAGGAATCACCCATACGCAGTATCAAAGTTTACTGAACTCTCGCCACTCACCGTTATTAAACCGCTCAACCCAAGGGGGTTACCCACCTGCCTCGACGGTGAAACCACAAGTCGCCTTAGCTGGCCTTGATGAGGGTATTATCACCCCTACCACCAAAATTTGGGATCCAGGTTGGTTCCAGATTGAAGGCGTTAGTCACCGCTATCGCGACTGGCTCGCTTGGGGCCATGGTTGGGTCGATGTGACCAGTTCTCTTGTGGAAAGCTGTGACACCTTTTACTACGACCTTGCACTTAAGCTCGGCATCGATACCATTCACGAGCATATGGTACGCTACGGCTTTGGAGAGCGAACTGGTATTGATATTGCTGAAGAGTCTGCAGCGGTCATGCCATCACGTGGCTGGAAACGCGCCCGCTTCAACCAACCTTGGTACGCCGGTGAAACCGTCTCAGTAGGAATCGGGCAAAGTTACTGGACCACCACGCCGATTCAATTGGCGGTGGGTACTGCTGTCATTGCAAATCGTGGTGAACGGCCAGTGCCCCGATTATTACGCGCGCTACAAGAAGGCGATATTATATTGCCAGCGGTGGTCGAAACCCGTGATCCTGTGGTTTTAAAAAATCCGACGCACTGGGATGTGATTCTAGATGCACTGAATCGCACTGTGAGCACCGTCAAAGGCACGGCGTATCGCGCTTTTCGTGGTGCTCATTATAGCAGCGGTGGAAAAACCGGGACCGCACAGGTGCGCAGCATCGGGCAAGAGGAAAAATACAACGCGGAAGAAATCGATGAACGCTACCGTGATAACGCCATGTATGTAGGATACGCCCCAGCCACCGACCCTGAAATTGTAATCGTCATCGCGGTGGAAAACACCTTAGGTGGAGGTGGGAGTGTCGCAGCCCCTATGGCCCGAAAATTATTAGATTTTTATTTCGCGCAGGAGCAAGCTCATGCTCAGCAGTAATACGAATAATAGTTGGTGGCAACGGTTCCATATCGATGGCCCCCTGCTTTTGGGCTTAGTCGTGTTAGCTTTGATCAGCCTCGCCACAGTGTATTCTGCCAGCGGTCAAGATTTAGCAATGACTGAACGGCAAGCCTTCCGGATTGGATTGGCATTTGTGGTAATGCTGGTAATTGCACAAGTTCCGATGTCAGCCGTTGAACGGTATTCGCTACCATTATTTGCTTTGGGTGTGGTACTACTCCTAGGCGTGTTGCTATTTGGCGAAACTAACAAAGGTGCGCAGCGTTGGCTGAATCTGGGTGTAGTCACCATCCAGCCGTCAGAATTGATGAAGCTAGCCGTGCCCATGACAATAGCTTGGTTTATTTCTGAACATGGCATTCCACCGACCAAACGACGCTTGGCGATGGCGTTTATCTTGCTACTAATACCGACCCTCATGATTGCCCAGCAACCCGATTTAGGTACCGCCATCCTCATTGCTAGTTCAGGTATTTTCGTGCTTTTTCTCGCTGGTATTAGCTGGCGACTCATACTATTTTTTATCGGTGCAATTGGGGCGTTCGTGCCTATTTTATGGTTTTTTCTAATGCATGATTATCAGCGCCAGCGGGTACTCACATTTCTCGACCCTGAGCGAGACCCTCTCGGTGCTGGTTATCAGATCATCCAATCTAAAATAGCCATAGGTTCTGGCGGTATTGAAGGTAAAGGCTGGTTGCAAGGCACCCAATCACAACTGGAATTTCTACCTGAACGCCATACCGACTTTATTTTTTCGGTATTCAGCGAAGAATTCGGGTTAGTCGGCGTGATTGGGCTCTTCTTGTTATATGGTTTTGTTATCATACGCGGACTGATCATTGCCATGCGCGCCCAGCAGGTGTACCAAAAGCTGTTAGCTGGTAGCCTCATTTTGACATTTTTTGTTTATGTTCTTGTAAATGTTGGCATGGTATCAGGGTTATTGCCTGTGGTTGGTGTACCCTTACCATTAATCAGCTATGGTGGTACGTCGATGGTGACATTGTTGGCTGGCTTTGGGTTACTCATGGCAATCGCCACCAACCAACGTTTTGTCATGCAGCGCTAACGAAAGGATGGGATGAATGTTAAAACGAGTAACAAGTATTGGATTTCTGCTGGCTGCATTAGGGTTTTTCAGCCAACCATTGTGGGCATCAACAACCAACGAACAACAAGAATTTATTGACATGATGGTCAGCAAGCATCAGTTTGACCGTGACCAAGTGACCGCCATTTTGCAGCAAGCCGAGCGCAATGAAGATATCCTCGCTGCTATCGCACGGCCGTGGGAAGCAAAGCCTTGGTATCAATACTATCCCATTTTTCTCACTGAAAAACGTCTACAAGCCGGACTTAAATTTTGGCAGCAACACCAGGATACCTTAGCACGTGCGGAGCAAGAGTTTGGCGTCCCCGCGCAGATCATCGTCGCGATTATTGGCGTCGAGACTTTCTACGGTGAATACCTCGGTAAATACAAAGTACTCGATGCACTTTATACCTTAGGTTTTCATTACCCGCCGCGCGCAAAATTTTTCCGTTCAGAACTCGAACAATTTCTTATCCTAACCCGTGAAGAATCACTACCCCTTCACGAGTTGCATGGCTCATACGCCGGCGCCATGGGCTACGGGCAATTTATCTCGTCATCATATCGGCATTATGCCGTCGATTTTGATGGGGACAACGTACGTGACCTGCTGCGTAATCCAGTGGATGCCATTGGTAGTGTTGCCAACTATTTCGCTCGTCACGGCTGGCAATCACAGCAACCAGTTGCCGTCCAGTTAGGCAGTGACGACTACTACCAGCAGTGGCTCAGCAGTGGTTTGAAACCCGCCACGACTGTGGCAGAATTACAGGCTGCGGGGCTGCCAGTACCGGCTTCGGCCGAACTGGCCGAGACCATCCCTGCGAAAGTATTTGCCTTTGAATTAGAACAAGGGCATGACTATTGGTTAGGCTTACATAATTTTTATGTGATCACACGCTACAACCATAGTCCTTTGTACGCCATGGCGGTGTACCAATTCAGTCAACAATTAGCGGCAGCGTATCATAGCGAATGAAGCAACATTATCAGCTCCTCATAGGGTGCTTAATTATAACGGCGGTAGGTTGCTCCAGTGCACCATCCACCCCGCCGTCACGCTATAGTCAGCAACATGATTCTATCCCCTCGCGCGTACCGACCGCAGAGGAATTGATCGAGCCAGAGCCTCGCTTCGAACCGCCGAGCCGGCAAGGCAATCGTAGCTACACCTTATTTGGGAATACCTGGCATATTCTGGAATCCAGCGAGAACTATGTGGAAGAAGGCATTGCTTCTTGGTATGGCGTGAAGTTTCACGGGCACCTGACGTCCAATGGGGAAACTTACGATATGTACGCCATGTCGGCTGCCCATAAAACCTTGCCGCTCCCCACTTATGTGCGAGTAACTAACTTAGAGAACCAGAAAAGTGTGGTCGTCCGTGTCAATGATCGTGGTCCGTTCCACTCAAATCGTATCATTGACCTATCCTATGTAGCCGCCTACAAGCTAGGCATGCTACAATCCGGCACCGCACGGGTGCGTGTTGAAGCATTACAGCCAAATTCAGATAATGCGGCGTTAGCGACAACACCACCAATTCAGTATCAAGCTGTTGCGCAATTTTATATTCAAGTCCACGCAGGCAGCGATTTATCGCGCTTGCGTGCAGAAGCCGAACGGCTACAGAGTTTATATCAGGTTCCTGCAACTACTCAGAAAAATAATGGTCTATATCGTGTAGTTCTAGGCCCGCTGGCCGAGCCACAATCAAATGAGTTGTTACTGCAACTCCGTAAGGCAGGTTACCCTGGCGCATTTCGGGTGCCGGTGCCTTCACCTGATCAAGTTGGCCAACAGCCTTAGCTGAATAAGCATCGATTTCCATCTTGAAATTAACAACACAGAGAAGAGTGAACATGCATTGTGTCCTTCGTCATTTCGTCCGTACGGTTGCTTTGACCGCAGCTACTTTTGCTGCTGTCGCTCAAGCAGCTATTGTTCCACCAGCCCCGACAGTTAATGCCAATGGCTACATACTGATTGACTCCACTACCGGGTACGTCATAACTGCTGGCAACGAACATGAGCGACTTGCGCCAGCCAGTCTGACTAAAATGATGACGAGTTACATCATTGGTCGCGAGTTGCAATCAGGCCGTATCAGTAATGATGATATGGTTACTGTTAGCCAAAATGCATGGGCCAAAAATTTCCCCGACTCATCCAAAATGTTTATCGAGGTGGGTAAGCAAGTCTCCGTAGCTGATTTAAACCGTGGTATCGTCATTTCTTCGGGAAATGACGCCTGTGTCGCCATGGCTGAACATATTGCCGGCAGTGAAGATGCTTTTACCGATTTAATGAACACCTATGCCGTAGAATTGGGCTTAACCAATACCCGCTTTGCCAATAGCCACGGGCTTCATTCTGACGATCAATACAGCACCGCCTATGACATGGCCTTATTAGCGCAAGCACTGATCCGTGATGTCCCTGAAGAATATTCACTTTATGCGGAAAAATCGTTTACCTATAACAACATCAAGCAATATAACCGCAACTCATTATTGTGGGACCGCAGCATGAACGTCGATGGCATTAAGACTGGTCATACCAGTGAGGCTGGTTACAGTTTAGTTTCTTCTGCCGTCGAAGGTGATACCCGTCTCATTGCGGTGGTGATGGGTGCGGCAAGTGAGCAGGCTCGCAAAGTTGAAAGCAAAAAATTACTCAACTATGGCTTTCGTTACTATGAAACAGTCACTGCTTACCAAGCCGGTGAGAGCTTTGTCGATCACCGCGTTTGGGGTGGTGAAGAGGATACGGTCGCACTCGGTGTAACTGAGCCAGTGGTGATTACCCTGCCCAAAGGCCAACGCAATAACCTACAAGCAAATTTTGAATTAAACCAAGCACTAGAAGCACCTATTGCGAAAGGCACGCAAGTGGGTACTGTCTATCTACAATTAGATGGTGAAGATATTGCCAGCTATCCATTAGTGACTTTAACGAGCGTTGCGCAAGGTGGCTTATTCAAGCGCTTAAGTGACTGGGCAAAACGTAAAATGAGTGGCGATAGCGCCGACTAAGTACTGCACATGGCAAACTTGGTTTATTTAAACGGCGATTGGCTCGCCGCTTCATCAGCAAAAGTCTCGGTCAATGACCGAGGCTTTTTGTTTGCTGACGGAATTTATGAAGTCATTCCCGTATACCAACGCCGCCCGTTTCTGTTGAATTTACACTTAGAACGGCTACAACGCTCTGCACAAGCCATCGGTTTGGCCATCGCCCCCCTTGCTAGTTATCAGTCACTGGTGACCGAGTTGATTGACGTCAACGATAGCGTCGATGGGCTCGTTTATCTACAACTAACCTTCGGGGCCGACAGTCACCGTAACCACCTCCCGAGCCAGCCGCTGACGCCAACCTGCTATGCGAGCATCAGCCCATTCAACGTGCGTTGGGATATTCCAACACCTGTCAAAGTGGCGACCATGGAAGATATTCGTTGGTTACGCTGTGATATTAAATCAACCAGTTTGCTTGGTAATGTCATGCTCAAGCGAGCATGCCAGCAGCAGCATGCGGACGAGCCTCTGTTACACCGCAATGGTCGTATCACCGAAGGTGCTTCCTGTAATTATTTCTTTGTCAAACAAGGGCGTTTACTTACGCCTCCAGCAGACCACTTGATTTTAGCCGGAATCACCCGCACATGGGTGATTGAACTGGCACAACAGCTGGCTATGGAAGTTTCCGAAACACCAGTATTTCTTGATGACCTCATGACGATGGATGAAGTTTTTCTTACCAGTTCAAGTCGCGAGATACAGCCCGTTGCGCAAATTGATGATATAATATTTCACCAAGGCCAGTGCGGCCCAGTGACCGCGCAATTGATTCAAGCTTTTCATACAAGCAAACGTCACCTCATTCAGGAGTAAAGCATGCAAAAAACACGCTTTGATGAGTTGGTCAAATTCCCATGTGACTTCACGTTTAAGGTGATGGGATTAGCTGTACCTGAACTTCCTGAGCGGGTGGTTGAAGTAGCCCAAGCCCATGCTCCAGGCGACTATGCACCGACCGTCAAACCGAGCAGCAAAGGTACCTACCACTCGGTATCAATTAAAATTCAGGTGACCAGTCAGACTCATATTGAGAACCTCTATCGTGCGCTTGCCGATATCGAGGAAGTTCGTTATGTCCTCTAGTATTATCATCCGACAGCTGGGTCGCCAGCCGTATATGCCTATTTGGCACGCTATGCAGCAATTTACGGACGACCGGCAATCAGATACCCCTGATGAACTATGGGTGCTGGAACACGACCCAGTCTTTACCCAAGGGCAAGCCGGCAAAGCCGAGCACATCCTAGCACCTGGTAATATTCCCGTCGTGGCCGTTGATCGCGGCGGTCAAGTCACCTATCACGGCCCCGGTCAGTTGGTTATTTATTTCATGCTGGATTTACGGCGTCGTAAACTGGGGGTTCGTCACCTTGTCAATGCCATTGAAGATGCCGTGATCGCTACCATGGCTGAATACGGCATTCAAGCGAATGCCCGCCCCGATGCACCCGGTGTCTATGTAAACGGTGCAAAACTCTGTTCACTTGGGCTGCGCATCCGTAAAGGTTGCTCGTTCCACGGGTTAGCACTCAATGTCGATATGGACTTAGAACCGTTTTTACGCATTAATCCATGCGGTTATGCTGGCCTGCAAATGATTCAATGCAAAGATCTTGATGGTCCACTCAGCGTTGCTGAAGCAGCTGCCCACGTCACCCAAAAATTCGCCCACAGCTTGGGCTATGAGCAAACGATTGTCACAACAGGATTCACCAATAATGAGCTCGAAACCAGTACGAATTGAACCTGGCGTTAAACTTCGTGACGCCGATAAAATGGCGTTGATCCCCGTAAAAATCGTGCCAACAGAGCGCGATCAAATGCTGCGTAAACCGGAATGGTTGAAAGTTAAATTACCTGCATCTACGCAACGTATTGACGAAATCAAACAAGCCATGCGCAAGCACGGTCTTCACTCTGTGTGTGAAGAAGCCTCGTGCCCTAATCTAGCGGAATGTTTTAACCATGGTACTGCCACCTTTATGATTTTAGGTGCGATTTGTACCCGACGCTGCCCGTTCTGTGACGTCGCCCATGGTCGTCCTTTGCCGGTAGATCCAGACGAAGCACACCGCTTAGCAGCGACCATTCGTGACATGAAAGTTAAATACGTCGTCGTCACCTCGGTTGACCGAGATGATTTACGTGACGGCGGTGCTCAGCATTTCGCCGACTGTATTCGTGAAATTCGCGCCCAAAGCCCAGGGATTCAGGTAGAAGTATTGGTGCCCGATTTTCGTGGTCGCATGGAAGTCGCCTTAGATATTCTGACCAACGAAGCGCCAGACGTATTTAACCATAACCTTGAAACTGTACCACGCTTATACAAGGCTGCACGCCCGGGGGCTAATTACCAATGGTCATTAGATCTCCTTAAGCGCTATAAAGAAGCACGCCCGGATATTCGCACCAAGTCAGGATTGATGGTCGGCTTAGGTGAAACCAACGAAGAAATTCTGGAAGTAATGCGTGACCTACGTGCCCATGACGTTGATATGTTGACTATAGGTCAGTATCTACAACCAAGCCGTCACCATCTACCGGTCACCCGTTACGTAACGCCAGCAGAATTTGATATGTTCCGTGTTGAAGGTGAAAAAATGGGCTTTACCCATATTGCCTCAGGACCTTTGGTACGTTCGTCCTACCATGCAGATATGCAAGCAGCCGGTGAGGT
>Ga0209075_1000208_pt1 | contig 54803 bp, 46 predicted proteins | sample Stecom2011_FD_187523 | JGI IMG/M metagenome (GOLD analysis project Ga0209075, IMG submission 187523) | Agricultural soil microbial communities from Utah to study Nitrogen management - Steer compost 2011 (SPAdes) (version 2) | ecosystem: Environmental > Terrestrial > Soil > Agricultural land...
TATTGCGGATAAAGCCTCACTTTCTATATTCAACACTTCATTTTGATGTTGACTAAGTATGGCCATAACAGCACCCACCGGGGATTTGACAAAATTAAGGCTTACATAATCCTTGTTCCTGGCTTCTGAATTGTTTTGAAACAGCTCAATTTCGTTTGCATCTTTTGCTATCTTATCGAAAGTCAAATCAATGCCCACATCTGCCAGCATCGCTGAAACTTGTTCGGGGTATTCGTTCAGCCTTTCCTTGAGCTCATAACCTATACGTTGGTTCGCAAACATGTACCCTGTCTCCGAGGTATTTTTCAATGCACCGCTGTTGTAGCCTCCCTCATCATTGACTGCATTTGTTGCTGTGATAAGTTCTTGCTTCAAACCCTCCAAATAGTCGAAAATTTCCGAAGTGGCCTCTCGGATCTGCTGGGCTGTAGCCACTTTAGGCACATCCCTGGCATTATTACCTTGCTGTTCTACCGTATTCGCGATAGAGCTTACGGTCAACTCGTTTTTTTGGATGTAATTACTTGATGTTCTCTCAAGCCCGTCATTAAGTAAAACGAATTTCTGTAATATCTGATTGCTCACCTGTAACGCCAACATAGCAGTAAGGACGAGGTACAACATACCTATCATCCGCTGCCTTGGTGTTTCTTTACCACCCGCCATATATTTCTATTAATTTATAAATTAAAGTTTGATTATAGGGGCAATTAACCTTTCATGGCAGAAAGCATCCCACCATATACTCTATTCAGTGAGCTGACATTGTTGTTTAATTTCGCCAGTTCAGTTTTAAAAGTTTCAGTTTCTTTTCCTGCTTCATTTAAGCCTTCCATTGCGGCAGAAACGTTGGAATAAAATTTATTGATCACTTTTACATGACTCTCAGCATCTTTCAGCTCCATTTCATAAAGAACATTAAGGGCAGCTAGATTTTTGGTGACATTGGTTACTTCCTCTCGGTAACCGACAACATCTTGAGTTGCAGAAGACATTTCTGATAATGCGGTAGCTGTTTTTGCGTAGGACTGATTAATGTCAATTAAAGTCTTAGAGGCCGTCTTTACATTTTGAGCATAATCGTTGGTGGCAACCGCCGCATCAGCAATGCTGCCCATCCTTTCGGCCGATGTGGCCAAGTTCTGGATACCCTTGCCTAAGCTCTCTATAAGTTCAGGGCCGATTTTGGCCTTTTCAAGCATTTCATCAAATTTTTGGGTGGCACCGTCGCTAACTACCGGTCTGCTCCTTACAGAAGAGGACACTGGTGCAACGCCGGCATTTTCACCCGCCAATTCGGGGTACACTTTGCTCCAATCTACCTCTTGATGTCTAGGCTCAAATGCAGATAAGAAGAATATAATGGCTTCAGTAGTAAGACCCACTGCAATCATCAGGTTTCCGCCTGCCCAGTCCAAAATCTTGAACATGGCTCCGAGGATTACAATGGAGGCACCGATACCATATATCTTAGGCATGATATCGCTGTAGAATTTATTAGAAAACGATTTTTTTTCTGCTGACATAATTGATGAAACTATTGATTGTTGTGATGGATTTATCTTCTATTTCTTCTGCTTGAATTGACATCCATAGACCCGGATCTTCCGATAAAAGTCATGACGGTTCTGAATCCAATATGGGCGGACTTGGTGTCCTGATACTCATACGTTCTTGTACTGGTTTCCAAGAAATGGGCTATATCTTTCCACGAACCACCTCTCACGACTTTTCGGGGCTCGTTGGGGTCGTCATATATGGGGTCCATGTCCCACATCAAGGCGTTACCAGCCGGATTGTAGGCATCATTTACCCATTCTGCCACGTTGCCCGACATGTTATATAACCCAAAGCCATTCGGCGCAAATACATCCACAGGGGCTGTATAAGCGAATCCGTCATCAATATAATTACCTCTTCCGGGTTTAAAGTTTGCCATTAAACATCCTCTTTTGTTCCTGAGATAAGGACCTCCCCAAGGGTATTTAGCGGCTAGCTTTCCTCCTTTCGCCGCATATTCCCACTCTGCTTCAGAAGGTAACCTGAACCGTGGCATATCATATTCTGAACGGTCATTGGCATTCATATGGTAACTTTTCCACTCACAGAACTGCTTGGCTTGATCCCAACTAATACCAACCACAGGATAGTCGTCAAAAGCTGGGTGCTCAAAGTAATATTCCATAAGAGGATCACCGTAGTGATAGCTAAAACTATTGGACCATACCGCAGTATCAGGCAGAAGCTCCTCAAGGTTAAATTGCGGCGCCTCATCCAAAGTGGTAGGAGTGCCTAGAGCCAACTCACCAGACCTTACTGCCTCGAGAAATTGTCTGTATTTATTATTGGACACTTCATACTTGTCCATAAAAAACTCGGAGATTGTCACCTGTTTGTTAAGGGAAGCTTGACTCTGAGTAATATCTTCGTCTGCCTGGCCCATCCAAAAAGTCCCGGCCCTAACCGCAACCATCTCATGGGGTAGGGTCTGTTGCCATCCTGACCTATTTGGTACGCCGGTTACTTCTCCCCTTCTATTATCCCTCTCACTGGCAGAACCCCTACTGCCAAAGAGGCCGCAACCCTGAAGAAGGGCTGCTAATAAAATTACCGCAATCGCAGAGAAGTATTGCGAATTCATTTTCCTATACATAAATGACCCTTTATTATCAACATTCAACTCAACTTCCTTTTCCTTATTTTTCAAACCGAAATTTAGTAGAAAATACTAAAAAAGCACAAGAATATATTTTTAATCCCGTATATATTTAAAACCTAAACCTTGGGGTCCTCTGGATAATCCTCTCAACGCTCCTTTTTGCCTGAGGCAACTGGTAAGTCAACATAAACTCATGGGAGGCAGGGGATTTAGCTTCCAGTCCTCCTACTACCAAATCAAAGGCATATCCTAATCTTAATGAATTATCATTTAACAGACTGTACCCCAGCAAAACTGAAGCCGATTCTTCTCCCCTATAGGCCAAGCCACCGCTTATCTTGTTATTATATGTGGCTATAACGCTTACATCGTAAGATAAATTATTCACTTCAACCGATTTTAATAAGATACTTGGCTCAATCGACCAAAATGCAAATGTAGAAACCCGATAACCAGCGAATAAATAGCTGTGTATCTTGAGTTGATTGCCCAGTTCCCCCCCATCAAAATCAAAATCAGGCTCATTCAAGTGTCTCCCGGATAGCCCCAAGTAAAAGTTGCCTCTATCATACAATGCCCCGGCGCTGAAGTTAACATTGTACTGGTTCTCCTTGCCCCCTGCGGGTACAATCAGATCCGGATTGATCAACTCAAGAAGATCAAAATCCATTGTACTGGAAAAAACCCCTGCTGATCCTCCAAGACTTAGAACTCCTCGGCCAACTGTATAATGATAGGCTACTGATAGGTTCGCTTCCTGATTGGAAGTCGCCCCAATTTTCTCATTCACAAAAACAAGGCCAAAGCCAAGATTGTAATTTTGCAAACCTCCAGAAGCAGTCAAAAGCTGTGTAGAAGGCGCACCTCCCGCCCCTGTAGATGTACTATACCCTGACCACTGGCTCCTGTGAAGGCCGGAGAACTTAAACCCTTCGTCACTACCGGCAAAAGCAGGGTTGTAAAAGAGTCCGTTGTACATGTACTGTGTGAACTGTGCATCCTGCTGAGAAAAGCCAGGAACAACAAGAAAACAAGTCAATAAAAGAACACAAAAATATAAGTAAGCCAGTCTCTTCATGTGTTAAAAGCCTTTTCTTATTTGACCATACATTTTACACATTTATACTGAAATTACCTTGAGAAAGATGATAAATTCTATAAGTTATTGGCTTTCTTAATGTACAATTCTAATGCACCCGTCATACTGGGTGCATTTGGCATGGGGGCTTCAATATCCAGAATCAAATTTTCCTCTCGGGCTGCTTGGGCAGTAGTAGGCCCAAACGCCGCTATTCTGGTGTTGTTCTGCTCGAAATCGGGGAAATTTTGGAAAAGGGACTTGATACCCGAGGGACTAAAGAAGGCCAAGATATCATATTTTATGTCCTTCAAGTCCGACAGATCAGCGGCCACTGTATGATAGATGATTGCCTCGGTAAACTCTATCCCGTTCTTTGTCAAATATTCAGGTATATCTTCCTTTCTTATGTCCGAACAAGGGAAAAGGTATTTTTCACTTTTGTGCTTCTTGAAATAATCAAAAAGATCCGCTGCGGATTTTACCCCAATAAATAACTTTCTCTTCCTGATGACAATGTATTTTTGTAGATAATGGGCTGTCTGCTCGGAGATACAAAAATATTTCATATCCGCCGGCATTTCAATCTTGAACTCCTGGCAGATTTTGAAAAAATGATCAATGGCATTCCTACTGGTAAAAATAATGGCCGTATGCTTCAGTATGTCGATTTTCTGCTTCCTGAAATCTTTGGCTGACACAGGTTCTACCTGGATAAAAGGCCTAAAATCAATTTTCAATTTGTACTTTTCAGCAAGTTGAAAATAAGGTGATCTTTCATCTGTCGGCTTTGGCTGTGACACCAATATACTTCTTACCCTATTTAACCTGTCTTTAGTAGATTTAGTCATACTGCTATATTCCTTCTTTTATTATTTCCAATTAAAAGAACTACCCAATAATTAGTTTCGAAAGAACTAAAAAGGGAACCAATTCCGCAGTGCAAAGGTACGAAAATAAATGGTAATTTTTAAGTGACACATTTTTAGACATAATAAAAAAGAGCACCACAAGCCCGAAAATGTAGATGATGAAAAATCCCATCAATAGATAGTTCATTAAAATGCTCAGAGACATAACATCATTGGTAAAGCAAATAATGAGGCTGAAATAGATCACCATCAATATTACTGATGCCACCCTCATCATGTAAAAAAAGTGGACGAATTCAACCTTTCCCAGTCCAAACACAAAGGCGCAGACTTTCAACCATAGATATTTCAACATGGTTATCATCAAAAGGACCCCGGTACCCAATAGCCATACAAAAAACATATAGGTTACATCGCCCGTGGCAATTTGTTGTAGCAAGGGCATTTTCAAGTATTCCCCACCAATCATAAAGACCAACATGAGAAGCATGGTGAAAATGACCAAAAAAAACAGCACCTCTTCGGTAAAGAATTTGGTTCCTGTGTTGGATTCGGAAAAATCCTCAGAGGAAAAGACCAGATCTGGCCTTAGGATCAACGACAAAACATCAGGATACATCAACTTAAAAAGGGAGATCAACATAAAAACCACTAAAACGGCAAGAAAGAAAAACTGCTCCATCGGGGAGACCTCTCTGCTTTGCGACAAAACTTCATTTTCAGAAGCCGGAAGTTCGAGTGATGCTTGGTCAAACCTCCCCTTTTTAAATGACACATCATCAAGACGAATTCCTTTTTTGTAAACAACAAATTCACGTCCCTTGACCTCCGAAGGAAACCCTTTTCTGAGGTTTCCCAGGGAGATGGTAAAGGTTGTGTCAGAGTTCGCATAAAACCACATCACCTTGTCTATAAAAACGGAGGAGTTCGCCGGCACGCTGACCGATAGATCTGTCATGGCGAACTCGTCCAGGTCAATTACGACTTTAGCAAACTCCGGGGACGCAGACCAAGTGTCTCTTGATTCAATAAGAATCTCAGAGTCATAATTGGTAATTACCTGTCCCCTTGCAGCTGTAAGACAATATATAGCCAAGACAGAAAGAAATACGATCCGCAGCTTATCCCTCATTTTAAAATCTTCCCGTATACCCAAAATGAATTTTAGAAAAGTTAAAACCCAACTGCTGTGTGCTCGACTTTCCTAATGCATAAATAAAATTGAAAGCCCCTTCACCCGTCTCTAGACTTAACCCAGCACCAAAAGATATTGGATAATCGACCGCTTCCGGGGTGGTATTGCCTTGCATTCCTGCCACATCGAAAAACAGAAGGAAATAGGAATATTTGTCAAAATAGAACCTCGGCTCAAAATTAGCATAAACATACCGTTTTGCGAAGAAGAAATTCTCATTAAATCCCCTTACGCTTCGGAGCCCTCCCAAACGAAAAAGATCATTCAAAAATAGGTTCTCGTTAGCCATCTCACCCGCCCTCACCCTTAAAGAAGCCCCCAAGCCGGAGGAAAATATAAGATATCTAGCCAGGGAATAGGTGAGATAATATTGGATACTGTTCATGTCCAGACCTTCGTAGGCAGATGGCGGCAAGCCGGTATTTTGCAGTAACTTCTTATTTCCAACACCCACCTCAAACTCGGATAGCCAGCCCTCCCGTGGCAGCAATCTATTATCCACTCCATCCCACACTAAATTCAACCCGTAATTATTCAGTCTAAAATCGGCAACATCTGGCAGAAATTGGGGGTCACTGCCCGTGGAAACAGACAACAAGTCCCCAGACCGCCTTCTGGAAAAAAAGCCCAAATATATTTGAGGGCTCATTCGGTAGCCAAAGTCTATTCTAAAGTCCCTGTTTAAGAAAGTGGTATCTTCCTTTAAGAGGTTGAAGGAAACTTTAAGATCAATCAGTGATCCTAGGATCATGGGCTCCTCAGCTGAAACTGTCAAGCTCTGGGAATATTGGCTCAGGCGTTGCCACTGCAGGTGATAATTTCTTCCCCTCCCTGAAACATTATATAAGGATAGATCAAACTGACCCGTCACCAACAGTCTATTGTCTTTGTTCTCGTTGGGAAATACTCCAATGATGCCATCCAAGGTGTTGATAGGCCTGTCATTAATTGGCAAATGCAGTTTTGCGGCTTGGTTTTGGAAAGTAAGCTGGGGTTCCCCGGCCAGCTGGACATAAGGTAGCTTTTGCAACAGCGCCATTGATCGGTCTACTTTTGCTTGGGAAAAGGCAGTTTCGGGGATAATTCGCAGCAGCCGGCTTAGGTAGCTAGGTTTAGATCTTGAGTCTCCTGTAACCTCCAAACTATCAAACGTGATAAGAGGCCCATATTGAAAATCCATCGATCCAATTATTCCACGGCCTTCCTGTCTCAGACTGTCCAGCCTTATAGAAGCGAAAGGATAGCCGGTATTCTGCGCTTCAGTAAGTACCTTGTCGAAAAATTCTTTAAGCTTACCAAAATTGAGAGGCCGTCTTCGATAATCTTCCTCTAAAAACCCCGCATTTACGGCAAACCTCTCCTCTAGGTTACCTTTCGTTAAACGGATCCATTCAAAGGGAGGTCCTGAAGCGAATTTAACTGCCAAGGTATCGCCACTAAAGGTTTTACTTTGGACAAAGGCTGTAGGATAACCTTCCAATTGGAGCGAAATCAAGATTTCCTGCAAAAAAATTTCTCTCGATAAAGAGTCCGGAAATTGTTCTTTCTCTATGCCCGAACCGATCCCTGTATCATACAACAATAGGCTTTGAGTCCAACCAGGTAAGACATTGGCAAGAAACAGAATCAACCCTAAGGCGGGAACTTTAAAGTACAACAAAAGATGCTTATACTTCCACCTTATCATTAATGCTTCCCCTAAGAATCCAAAACACTCATCACCAGCCTGTAAAAATCAAATTCACGTATAGATTACCACACACCTCTATTTTTCATCTGGAGGCTGAAAACGGCATTGGATGCTGTAATAAAAAGAGTCTTGCGATCTCCACCGCCAAAGCAAACGTTGGCCGTCCATGGGGCATCCACCGCAATGTGGCCTATCTTAGTTCCTTTTTTATCGAAAATTGTAACTCCTTTTCCTGTGAGATAAACATTGCCTCGATGGTCTATTGTCATTCCGTCCGACCCCATTTCCACAAAAAGCCGCCGATTGGTAAGATAGCCATCTTCTTCTATGTCATAAACATAGGTTTTTTGCGCACCAATATCACTTACGTATAGCGTCTTTCCATCAGGCGTTCCTACTATACCGTTGGGTTTGACCAAATCCTCATCAACCCGAAAAAACTGCAATCCATCAGCACTGATATAGTAAACGTGTTCGCCATCCTGCTCCATTTCAGGATCCCTTTCCCAATAATTACGCTTGTATAGGGGATCTGTGATATAAATACCCCCTTTGGGTGATATCCAAAGGTCATTAGGACCATTGAGCTTTTTCCCCTTGAAATTTTCTATCAACACCTCCTTGTTTCCTTCCATATCAAAAGCCCAGATTTGGTTTTCCATATCTGCACAGGTAATGAGCTTGCCTTCTCTATTGAAATACATGCCATTCGAGCGACCCGAATCCTCTGAAAAAGTGGAAAACTCTCCGGAAGAAAAAGACCATTTAATGATCCTGTTATTCGGCTGATCCGTAAAATAGACATTCCCTGGCCTATCCACCGCCGGACCTTCTGTAAAGGCATAACCATCTCCCAATTTTACTACTTGGGCATTTTTCGCTACTAAGTTTTTTTTGTCTTCAATTTGAGCATTAGCCATAACAGGCAAAAATAAAAAAGCGGCAATCACAAGAGGAAGATGGGGTTTCAATCCGGTCATAGTTAAAGGGGTTATTGTTCTTGTAAAACTTTACAATTGTCGTATTCAGGGTCAATATCGATAAAAACTTCCTCTTTGGCTAATACAAACCACTTGCTCAACAACTCCTCCTCCTTCTGCCTTCTTGTAGCGGCCTTAAGCTTCTCGTAATCATCATCAAGATTGGCTCTGTGAGCTGGGAATCTTTCTTTATAAAAAAGTATCCGTACCGCAGGTTCTGACCTTCCGTTTCGGGGATCCACTTCATCATATCTAAGCGGTTTAGTAATTGTGCCTACCTGCATACTGTCCAGCGTAAAATAAAGCACCGGATCCTCAAGTGTACGCAATGTCAATCGGTTTGAACCTGTCGTAGGGTCGGAAAAGAACCCTCCGTTATCAGATGTTTGCCGATCATCGGAATATTCCTTAGCAGCTTTTGCAAAGGGCAGACTATCTCTAACAATCATGGTGCGGATGCTGTCAAGAAAACGTTCGGCATCTGCAATATCACTTTCCGTAGGTTTTGGAGTAATCAAAATATGCCTGGTGTTGAAGGAATTACCCTTAATTTCCAACAACTGGATCATGTGAATCCCAAACATACTTTCAACGGGGTCGCTGATCTCACCTTGTTTAAGTCCCAAAGCAGTGGCTTCGTACTCCGGCGCCAATTCCCCGCGATTAAAAAATCCTAGGTCGCCACCCATAGCGGCGGAACCTGGATCCTCAGAATATTGTCTGGCCATCGCAGCGAAGTCTGTTTCACCATCCAAAATCCTTTTCTTGATGGAGCTCAAAAGCGCGATCACTTTATCCTTTTCCTCTTCAGATACTTCAGGTTTTTTAACGATCTGACCTACCGAAACTTCCGCAGAAAAGAAGGGCAAAGAGTCTGTGGGTATCTTGGCGAAAAACCTCCTTACATCTGCGGGGGATACCGAAAGTCCTTCAGAAATAACCCCCTGCATCTTCCTGACGATAAGCTGCTCCCGGATGGCATCGTGAATTTCACTTTTAAGCTGCTCAGCCGTTTTCCCGTAGGCTTCCACAAGCGTTTCCTCATTGCCTCCAAATTGCTGCATGGTCATGTTGAACTGTTGGTCAGTCTGTATGATTACCTCGGCCTCGGTTACTATGACCGAATCGATCTCAGCCTTGGCGACCATCATCTTATTTACCAAGAGTGACTCAAAGACCTCACATCTTGTAGGCGACTGGAAACCCTGTTGGGCCCGCCCAACAGCTTCCAAATAAGCCTTTTGCAGATCGGACTCTAAAATAATATTGTTGTCCACTTTGGCTATAATTTTGTCTACCACTTGACCGGTAGGCCTTTCTTCCTTTTTCTCCGCTTCCTGAGCTATAGCTGAAAAAGAAACCAAAAAGGTTAATGATACAATTAGGCTCCTATTTATACTATTAATCATATATTTTAAAATCATTTTTTTCCAATGCCCGCTGGTATACTTCCTTGTGAAGTCTCTCCGCCAAAGAAACCCGCCTTTTATTTAATATAATTTTCGAAATTTCCTCTTTCACAAACTCCAATGGCGGAACCTGATCCTGTAATTTGTATTCCAGGATCTTAAAGTAATAAGAATATTGCGCATCATCTACCTGGATTATTCTATTCCTTCTCAATAGCTCAACATGGTTGTTGTTTTCGACCAAAGGAGTGTTCAAGATAATATCATCAAATTCGATCCAGGCGGAGTCCTCAAAATAATAATTTGCGGCGAACCTTAACGCCAAATCCCTGACCTCCTGGGCATCAGACTCCCGGTTGCTGTTCAGCAGCCGGCCGATCTGGTTGCGCTGTGGGATATCCTTTTCTATCTTCAGGAAGTTGGTCCGGACGATAATTTTTTTCAAGGTAAAGTTCGCCTTGTTCTTCTCATAATATTCGTTAATCTCCGAGTCACTGACGTCTCTATCTAAATTCTCATTTACATAGGATTTTTCAAACTCATAAACCATCAAAGCATAGCGATAATCTAAAAGCTTTCTATTCAACTCGGCTTCATCAAACGACATATTCTTCCCAGCCTCTTTGATCATCAATTGCTTTCTTATCCAAGATTGTAGATACCGCTCCGCCAAATTGGCACTATCCTCTTCAGAAGCAATATCCTTGGTCACAAACTCCAAATCAGAATGCTTCAGCAGGTTATTATCTACGGATGCCAGCACGCTATCATCTACTTCTACCTCTTCTGTTTTGAATTTAAAGAAATCACAACTAGAAAGGATGTACGATCCCGCGAGAATCAGGAATCCATTATTTAACCACCAGTTGGGATATCCTTTCCTTTTCACTGTCATTAACTCGAATAATATATTTCCCCTTTAATGATTCAACTAACGTGCTATCCAAATGTTTCTGATAGTCTTGTATAACCTTGCCCATAGTTTCTTCAAAGGCCTTGGGACCCGCAGGCAATATCTCTCCTGAAATGATAAAATACCGCTTACCCTCATGGACGAGTTCCTTGGACTTCTGTTGGACATCGGCCTTCTTCAAGATCGGGTGCTCTTCAATGACATACACGTCCTCTTCAATTGTAAACAACATCGGATAATCGTTTAGAAACTGATCTTCCAATCGAGGTTTTAGGTTTTTTTGGTAAACTTTATCCATCAAGAACCTCCGCATCTTCGAGAGCTGGCTTTCATCTTCTACTTTGACGAGCAACGCGGGAAGTCGTTCAGGCCATTGATAACGATCCTTATGGCTCTCATAGTATTCCCGCTGTCCAATTGTATCTAAAAGCGCTCTTTGCCAAACCATTTCGTTCATCAGGCTGAACAATAAAATGCCTTCTTTGTATTCCTTTACCAGCATCCTGTACTCCTCATTGTTGTTCAACAGTTCGGATTCTTCTATTTGATCCAGAGAATGTTGCTCGAACGCTTTATACCAAGAGACAAAATGGCTTCCGCCTTCGGGTTTTCGGATTTGATTGCTCTCCTGAACAAATTTGAGGAAAGCATGAACTGGGACTGCCTGATCCTTGACGACAAACAAAATACTATCCATCAACCCCTCTTCGGACACAGCCGATACCACCTTTTCTATACCTTGATCAAAATTTGTATCAAAGCGCTGTCTCAAGCTATCTCTCAATTCCTCATTATCCCTAAAACCAAATCTGGCTTTTTGCATGGCTACAACCTGGGATTGAATCAGCTGCGAGCGGCTGTCACGCAATATCTTGGATTTTAAAGTAGCCTCCAGCTCCTCATAAGGAAGTGCAGGCTTAGTCTCCTCCAACCGAATGATATGATAGCCATACGGGGTTCTTACAGGAGCAGAAATCTCTCCGGGCTTGGTTAAAGAAAATGCAACTTTCTCAAATTCAGGCACTATAGCACCCACTCCAAACCATGGCAATTTTCCTCCTGTTTTTTTAGTTCCTTGATCCTCGGAAAAGGCAAGAACCACCTCTTCCCAAGCACTTTGATCTTTTTGCAGCTCAGAATAGACGTCACCAACCTTTCTTTTAGCCCGGTTTTCCGACACCGGATCGGCCGGATCTATCCTTATTAAAATATGGGAGACACGGATTTCGCCGGGATTCGGTCGCCGATCCTCCAACTTAATGATATGATAACCAAAGTCAGTGGCTACCGGCTCGGATATTTCACCGACTTCCAATCCGAACGCGGCATCCTCGAATGGATACACCATTTGTAATGCGGTAAAATAGCCAAGATCGCCTTTATTCGTTTTAGCGGAAGGATCATCAGAATATTCAGACGCTAGAGCATTAAAGTCCTCACCGCTTTCTGCCCTTTGCTTTAGCTGTTCAGCCATCCTCAATACAGCAATCGAATCCTCATGTCCAGCATCGGGCGGAAATTGAATTAAAATATGGCTCGCCTTCACAATTTCTTGCATTCGGCTATAAGCTTTGCGTAATTCTCCCTCCTGAACGGTGTTTTTCAACAAATAAGGTGTTTTTAGATCTTCCTTAATAATGGAAAATTCGTTCTTAAACTCCTCTGTACGGTCCATCTCTCTCGCTTCCGCCTCCTTCACCTTCAATTTGAAGTTCAGAAACATATCGAAGTGTTGATCAAATTCCTCCTGGGTCAGTAGTTGTGCCTTATCTGTCCTAAGGTGTTGGTTTTTGGAAAGTGTATGCAGGAATTCCTTTGACAATACGACCTCATTATCAATGGCGAACAGGTATTCCGGCTCCTTAGGCTGGGTGGAGGATTCTGGTTCAACTCTTGCTTTTGGAGCACAGGAAGCTAATATTCCCAGGATAAGGAAACATAAATGCTTAAATCTCATATTTTTTGGCTCGCCGAAAATGATAGTGCAATGTTACAAATTTTAAGGAAGAATCGAACCACCTGATACTGATTAGTAAAGGAATTAACAATTATTTGGAATTGAGGCATTTGGTCAACCTACAGATGTTTTGGTTGGCGGTGGATTCAAATTCGATGATATCCATGATTTTTTTGACCAAAATTATTCCAACTCCTCCCTTCTTCCTTTCCTTAATGACCTGGGAGAGCTGGGGCACCTGATATTCAAGAATATTAAAAGCCTTACCTGAGTCCTTGATTTCAAAAATTATTTTGTGCTTGTCTTTTGAGACATTTAAATGAATCGAATCCCTTGGATTACAGGCATGTGAATGAATTATCAGATTGGCGCAGACTTCCTCTACCGCTAAAATAATCTGATTGGTACTGATCTCAGACAATTGGGTATCTAGGAGAACATTGGACAAGAAGTGCCGCAGTTCTGATAGATTACTTTTCTCGCAATATAATTTCAGTTCATTCCTCATAAAGCACCTCAAGAGCTCCTTGCTCACTATCCTTAATGGCCAAAAGCTGATCAAGGCCCAGAATATGGAACACATTTTTAACTTTAGTGTTCAATCCATAAATCACGAATCTCACTCCAGTCTTCTCAAAATCCTCCAGATAGGACATGAATACTCCCAATCCCGCCGAAGAAATATACTCAAGGGAAGACCCGTCTATTAATATCTTACTGACACGATCAGCCAAAAGTTGTTGAATCGCCATATCAAGTTCTACAGAGTTACTCGCATCCACTTCACCATCCAGCGTTAAGATAATATGCTGGTCAACTTTTGTTTTTTCAATGTTTAACATATACTGTATACGCTTTTATCTCTTTAATGTTTATCGTAGGAATTTGACCACTACCATAGAATAATCATCATCGGGAAGTGTACTGCTTCCTACAAATTCATACACCATCTGGATCAATTTTTCCTTTATCTCATGCACCCCCAGTCCATGATGTTCATTGAGCGCAAGCCTCAAGTTGTCATACCCAAATTCCTCACCATCCGCATTTTTGGCTTCGACTATCCCATCTGTATAAAGCAACATGACATCTCCCGTTTTGTATTCCAAAAACTTTTCGGCGATGTAATTTTTGAAGTTCGCACTTCTAATGATTCCAAGCCCCATCCCTTTCACTTCCATATATTCGCTTTCGCCTTTTTCCGAACTATAATATAAGGTGGGACAATGCCCAGCCCGCGAATAAATAATGCTATTGACGGAAGTGTCGATAAGGTAATACGTAGTAGTTATAAAATGGTTTCTTTCCAAGCAATGGCTAAGTGCGCTATTGGCTTTGGACAAAAACTCTGCGGGAGAGAGGTCTAGCTGAACCAAACTGTGAAACACTCCCTTCATTTGGGACATGTTGAAGGCGGCAGAGGTTCCCTTGCCCGACACGTCCCCGATGATAAGTGCGAACTTGTTTTCGTTGAACTGAAAGGTCTCGTAGTAGTCCCCTCCTACTTCATCCGCTGCTTCGGAAAATCCCGAAATACTAAAATTATTGTTGTGGTGGAGCCTGGAGGGCAGAAGGCTCCTTTGCACCCTCTGGGCGATTTCCAGCTCTTCCTTATACCGTTCATTTTTTATGGCTTCGTTTAGCAGTCGGTGGTTTTCGACAGATATTGTCGCCTGACCTACGAACGTTGCAATAATATCCACCATTTCTTTATTAAAGCCATCATTAACTTCCTTTAGCAGAAATATGTTGGCAAAAAGATCCTTATTGACCTTTAGGGGAAATACAATCGCCGAAGTATACAAGTCATGGCCTAATCTTCCCATCACAAAATCCTTTTTCCATCGCACGCCCTCCTTAAAATATTCGGAAAATGGCTTGCTGCTGTCCATCATCTCCCTGATCTCCTTCCTGTCTTGGTTACTGATGAACCTTTGGTGGACCACCTCGGTAGGCAGGGACTTACGCTGGATTTCCATCCATGCTGCATCCACATATGCAGCACTCATGCAGCTGTCCATCAAAATGTCCAGGACTTGGCTTTCGTTCTGCCCCGGCTGGATGGACCGGCTGAGTCTCTGAAAGTTGATGGCTTCTTTCAACTTCTGCTCAAAAACAGAAGAGGTTGGCAGATTGAATAACGTGACAAGAAAGCTGAATAAGGCATATAAAAATACAAACCCGAACAGACCCAATAGAAAAAGGTTGTCAGTGAGGTTTACCAAATGAAAGTTGCTACTGCTATACGATATCAATTGGACAAACAAGTAAGCTGCCGAGGTCAAGATGATGACCATAAAGAGAAGCGCCTTCCATTTGTCCTTAAAACTAAGATAGGGAATCCATTTCAGGTTGGCCGAGAGAATGCTGCCAAAGATCACCAAAAACACCAAGCCAAAAATAAAACTATAATCCAAGGTGTTTTGATTGAAGAACATGAAGAACATACTCATCAGGAGAACCACTTCAAAGGCCTGCCACTGCTGCACCACGATCTTGTTCTTTTGGTATAGGATCAAATGTTTCCAAACCATTGTAGATGAAATAAGAAAGATGGTAGTCAGCCCAAAGTTAACGTGGTAAAAAAAATTCAAAAGAAGAGGATCCTTGGATAATTTGCTATCCTGAAGTAGGAAATAGAAGAAGATTATCAATCCGGAAACTCCCGCTGCCACGAGAGCCGTTGAAGCGGCCTTCCATATCAATCCAATAAAATTATAGTTGCCGGTCTTATTAATGGCATTATTATAGAAGATATATATGAGGATAAAAAAAACAATCTCCAAAGCCCAGCTCAATTCTGGTGCGATGGCGGTGTGGATTTGGTTCAGTTCCCCAAAAAGCCGGGTTAGGTCGGTAAATAAAAGGGAAAGCCAGGCCAAAATAGCCACTAAAGCCGTAATTTTACCGATATTTAATTTATTGAAGTTAAACATTTACAAAAGCTGTTACAATATTACGTAATGTAAATGGGATTTCCTGACAACGAGGAAATCCTAAACGATGTAATTCTTTTATACATAACACTATGAAAAAAAATAAAAAAACGTACACATTTTCTTTGGCTATAATTTTTACTTTACTGCTGGGATGCACAGCTACTGATATCAATAAGATTCTACAGGGGGCTGGTGGATCCGTACTATCGAACGAAGATGTTGGAAACGGCCTTAAGGAAGCATTGGTGAAGGGGATTTCGATAGGTGCCGAAAATGCGTCTAAAGAAGGCGGCTTTCTGAAAAATGAGTTGATAAAAATTGCCCTTCCGGAAGAATTTCAAAAAGTAGAAGGAACAATGCGAAAACTGGGTCTGGGGTCGGAAGTGGATAAGGTCCTAACCGCCATCAATAGAGGTGCAGAAAATGCGGCCCAAGAAGCAAAGCCAATTTTTGTCAGCGCCATCAAACAGCTGACGATCCAAGACGCCTTTTCCATTCTAAAAGGTCAGCCCGACGCTGCCACCCAATTCTTGAAGCGGACGACAACAGACCAATTAACCACACTATTCCAACCCAGGGTACAAGAATCCCTGAACCAAGTAGGCGCAACACGTTACTATTCTGATTTGGTGAAAACCTATAATGCGATCCCATCTACCAAAAAGATAAATCCTGATCTAAATGCCTATGTAACCGAAAAGGCTTTGGAAGGTTTGTTCTATCTTATTGCAGAGGAGGAAAAAAAGATTCGTGAAAATCCTTTGGAAAGAACCACGCTACTGATGAAAAGGGTATTTGCTGCCCAGGATTAAGCTAAAGAAATACAATATCTTCTATGGTATTATTGCCGAATTGCTCGGCAATCAAATCTAAAACTTTAGTCTTGTTCATCATCAATTCCTTTTTTAGAGGTGCTGAATTTAATTTAACATAAAGCTTCTTGTCCTTCACCGTGATCTCGGAGGTCCGCTTGGCGACCGTGTTACCCATGATTTCACCCCAGGCACTGATGACTTTTCTCTCATTGAAGCGGTCTTTGAGCGAATAGGCCTGCAGAAGCTCCTCAAAGACTTCCTTTAATGGCGAAATGTTACTACTCCGGCCAGAGGTATCTTTGTATTTATTCATGCACCAAAGGTAGCAGATAAAATCAAAGAAAAAGTTTAAGTGCTATGCCATCTGCCAAAAGTTTTCCTTTTCTGGTTAGCAAAATCTTACCCCCTTCTACCTTCAGCAAGTCTTCTTTTATGAGTTGGCCTATCTCCTTATCTTTTTCAATGAGCAAATTCTTCTGGAATTTGTCTAGAATAAACAACACATCAGCACCCCAAATGGTCCTCAGTGAGGTTAACAAATACTCATTTAGAGCCTCAGATAGATCAATCTCCTCATAATCAAAGGAAAGAAGGCCCTGTTCGAGGGATTTTATGTACTTAATATTGTTGGAAGGATTATGTTGCCGGCTTTTCCCGTTAAAAGAATGTGCGCTAGGGCCGACGCCCAGGTACGGGATGCCCATCCAATAATTGGTGTTGTGTACAGCAAAAGCACCGGGCTTTCCAAAATTTGAAATTTCATATTGGACATAGCCGGCTTGGTCGAGTGTCTCCTGCATCCACTCAAACTGTTCGGCAACAAAATCTTCGGAAGCAGGAATAAATTTCCCCTTTTCCGTCCATTTGCCCAAGGCAGTATCTGCCTCGATAGTTAAGGCATAGCTACTGATATGCCCGGGATCAAGCTTCAAAGCTGTATCGAGATCCTTATTCCATATTTCATGGTTGTGGTGCGGAAAGCCATACATCAAGTCTATCGATAATTTCTCAAAGCCAGCTTGCTTTGCCCTTTCGACGGCTATTAGAGATTCCTGGGCATTATGAGCTCGGTTATAAAAGCGCAAGACTCGCTCGTCAAAGCTCTGGATGCCAATACTCAACCTGTCAAACCCTATGTCTTTCCAGGCGATCAACTTTTCCGGAGTTAGATCATCCGGATTAGTTTCTATAGTAAGCTCTTGTAAATCCAATAGATAATGCTGGCGCACCGTATCCATTATCTCCGCAATCTGTTCTATGCTCAATATGGAAGGTGTACCACCGCCAAAATAAACCGTCTTAATGACGGAGGCATTTCCTAAATAATTCTTTTGCAATTCCAGTTCCTTGCAGATTGATTTAACCATCTCCTTGGTCAAACTTGTGTTGGTACTAAAGTGAAAATCACAATAATGACAAGCTTGCTTGCAAAAGGGGATATGGATGTAAATTCCGGACAATGTTTAATGATTTGGTAGAACGTATTCACAAAGCTATCACTTAATTCCATGGGAAGCATTTGGGGACCTTCTTTGTTAACAGTATTTTAGGAGATATTTCGATTGAGGGAAATAAAAATAAATTTGTATACTCATAATGTGGAAAAAGAGAATAATTCAGAATATTATTTCATTTCCACACCGAGACACCATGTGAATCTCCTTCAAAACGTGAGTTATGTAATTTGTAAGTATTGCATCGATTTTTTATCATATAATTAACAATAATATAATTTCATTGCGAAATTTGCAAAGTAAAAATTATTGGCTTATGTTTGTGGTGCCTTCAGGTAGAAACCAATTACCCAAAATAATTAACCTCAACAAACTATTACTAACAAAATTGTCAAGGGGTTTATACCAATTTTAAAACCTTTTAAAAATTTAAAACGATGAGATTAATTATTGCAACATTGACCGCATTGTGCCTTTCTATAGGCGCACAAGCTAGTTCTATCACCAGAGATCTGGACAATCCCAATGTCGTTCTGGAAGAATTAGGAGATAAAAAAATACAGCTGAAACTTCTTGAAATTCCAGAAGGTAAAGTGCTCGTAACCTTTAAGAACAAGCAACGGAATGTCATTTTTAAGGATGTCATTACCAGCGGAAAATTCACCAAGAAAAATTATGACTTGAATTCCTTGGCCAGCGGCGAGTATTCTGTAGAGGTTTATAGCAAGGAACATGGCACCTTGGAAAATTTTGAACTATCCTTGGAATCATCTGCTACTGCTTCGCCCTTCTACGCAAAAACCAAGGTGGTCAATGATGGTGACCTCGCATTTTTGGTGAAGACGCTTGATGACACCGAGAAAACCATCAAAGTATTCCATAAAGGACGTATGGTACACCAGGAAGAATTTACCGGAACTACCTTCGGGAAAGTATTCAAATTCGAAAAAGTATCTTCTTTAAAAGATATACACTTCGAGGTGACCAACAAAAATGGCTACGGACGATACGTTTCTTCAAAATAACACGCTCTCCAATTATCACTACCATGAAGGTTCGGAGACAGATTAAGCATTCATAAGAGGGACTCCCATACGAAGGGAGTCCCTTTTTGCTTGTAACTGTATTGTTAAAGCACAACCAGCTGTTCATTACCGAACACGAAAACAGCCATAAAGTAAAGATTTACAACACGATATATTTTTTTAAAAAAAATTATTTTTTCTCCTCCTTTTTCACTTACCTCTCTTAAGTCTCTCTTCTACAATTTTATCTTCTAAAACGGGGGTAAACTGTACGCTTCCGTAACAAAAAAACGGACACCTTCCCGCTCTGAACTTGTAAACAGATAAAACCTTTCTGTGCCAATTTTTTTACATTGAAAGGGAGGGGCGCCTCTTTCAAGTTGGTTTTCTGCCGAACATTTTCATGGTACAGGATTCGTATTAAGGCAGGTGTACGAATCGATAATCAACAATAAAACATAACAAACCATGAAAATGCTATTAATTTCCGCCATGACATTAGGAATTTCTTTCTTTTCTTTTGCAAAATCAACCGATGCCACATTAATGGAAGTGACCTCTGTTCGCACGAGCCACAAAAAAGTACGGATCACCTTTAAAGAACCTATGGAAAAAGTCTTTATTTCCATTCTAGACGCAGAAGGGGACCTTGTTGTGAAATCCAAATACAAAACCAAGGAGCCAGTGACAGTACCTTATGATCTGTCGGGATTACCTGCGGGGGACTATCAGGTGAAAATAGAAACAGAAGAAGAAATTGCTGTCTATGATATTGAAACTGTGGAAAAAAAAGAGATAGTTAAACCCCTTATGGCCTATGGTAAATTTAAGGATAGAAACACCATCACCTTGCTGGTAGTAGGACTAGAAAAGCCAGGAATGTCGGTGGACATCTACGATCAGTTTAACAATAAAATTAAATCTGAATATATCGACCAACCTGCGGGATTCTCTAAAGACTACAAGTTCTTAAACCGCCGCGCTGATAAAATCTACTTCCATCTGAAAGATGCACAGGGAAGATCAAAGTATGTGTATCCTAAACAACAACCTAAGCAATAGTAGGGAAAAGGGAGAACCGAAAGATTCTCCCTTTTTCTATCTGACAATTTCAGAATTAAAACAACCTAATTCCCAAAGACAAAATCAGTTGGTTTTGTCTTTGATCCGTTGTTAACCCTCCTATGTTCTCAGACACTTTGCCCAGCGGCCCTTCATATTTTAGGTCAAGAATCATATTGCCCACATCTACACCTATCCCTGCCTGATATCCTATTGTAGATTTCTTATAATCCGGCATAGTAGAGCTACTTAAACTAGCACCATCCTGAGCGAGATCAGAATTAAGCAGGAAACTGGCTACCGGGCCGGCTTGTACCCGAAAAAAATCTGCAAATTTTAGGCCCACTAACACTGGTACATCCAGCCGGTTGAATGATGCTTCATAATTTACCTCATTAGAACCTTGAACCTCCTTAAATTCGCCTCCTGTATTGGTATATAAAACCTCAGGCTGCAAATAAATAGAATTCCCGCCTAAACGAGCGAACAGTCCAACATGATAACCAAGCTTACTGTCTCCTTTTGAGAATCCATTACCGTTCACCTCTACATTACCTTGGGACAGACCAATTTTAGGCCCAATTGAAAACTCCTGTGCGCTAACAGTGCTAACTGCAAGAAAAGCAACTGCAGCAATGAATAAATTTTTGATTTTCATACGTTTTAATTTTTTAGACGTTTGACATCTCCTTTGACAAAATCCCTGCCAAGGCAAGAACTAACTGATTCTGGAATAGGCGAACAGTCTAGCCATTTCGAACCGTTTTTTTGAATGTTCATAAATAACGACTATATTTTAATTTTGTTTGTCACTATAAAGAATTTCCAGCAAGAGATGGTAAAAGATGAATGAAAAATTTACTTTTGTAGGTCACCACAGGATTCGACATGTATAGTTTACAACAAAATGTCTAGGCGTCTCGATATTGAAATAAAATCAAAACTAATTGTTATAATAACATCCAGATGATAGAAGTAATAAAATACCCGAGTGTTTTTGAGAGCAGCAATCTTGAACTAAGAAATGTAGCGAGGGACTTGGTTTCAGGGTTGAAGATTTTTCATAATGATATAGGTTATTTGGTAGGCGATCTGGCCCTGTCAGAAGGAACATCTCCCCACAGGAACATCAATAGCTCCCCCGACGAGGATGACTACAGGATATTTCTACAGTCAGGATTATTACTGGCTACCCAAAAACTTGGAAGTCCCATTACAGTTACCACTGGATTTCCTTTTTCTACCTTCCAGGTGTTTAAAGAAAAAGCGTATGAGCTTCTTGAAAAGGAGCATTTGATAGAATTTGATACTCATACCTTCGGTGGCGGAGGCAAGAAGAAACTGGCCGTAGAAGTCGATCGAGCGGCTGTTTTGCCGGAAGTAGTGGGCTGTAGCATAGCTGTAAGACAGACCGAGCAGAACGCTTCTAGAAACTTTTTCGTCATCAGCTTAGGATACGGTACGATGGAAGCCATCTTGAGCACCGAAGGCGGTTTGGTGCAGCGTTCAAGTGTTTCGACTTTTGGATTGAGGTATGCCGTTAATCTTATAACTCGGGAACTTCAGAAGGAATATTATCTCGATTTAAAGACCGAGCATCAAATTGACCAATACTTCAGTGATGGAACCATCTTCCTAAACAGAAAAAGAATTGATCTACGCGACCTAAGAAAGCAAGTATTGACCCAGTACTTTAGAGATGTTATCTCACCCTCCCTAAGAAAGGCATTTACTGACACGGATTTTGCAAAAACCGAGGACCTTTACCTAGCTGGAGGCGGTGCAAACTATTCCGATTTGGTAAATCTTATTAAAGAAGAATTCGATGGAGTTTTAAATGTCCATGTTCCTACGAATCCGGAACAGCTGGCATCCATCGGATATTGTTATAATAGTTTGGCCCTCAATGGAGGTGCAAAAGACAAGGCCGTGGGCTTGGATTTGGGCAATAGTTCTACCATACTTACAACATTTAAACAAGAAAAAGGCATTTAGATAATGAAGTTTGGATCCAGCAAAAAAAGCCAAGAGATTGTCAACGCAAGTAAGGTTACTGTTCTGTCCTTGGGTTTTGAACTGACGGGAGATATTATTTCAAAAAACGATATACGGGCCGACGGAACCTTAAGAGGTAATATCCGAACCGATAAGAGGGTAGTAGTTGGGGAGAAAGCCTCAATTATTGGAGATATCCTAGCGGGTGAGATCAGCATAAGCGGCGAGGTAATAGGGAACCTTTATATTAATGGCGAGACTACCATTTATCCTACTGCGAAGGTTTCGGGAAATATTCTCACTCACCAAATCTTTATTGAAAAGGGGGCACAACTGCAAACTAGCATTAGGACCGCCCCTTCCGGAGAAATAGAAGAAGAAAAAGGGACGGTTCAGCTTAAATCCCCGAATTTGGAGAAAACCTTTGCCATAGTTAATCCGCCAAAGGAAAAAGAAGAAAAGAAAGTAGAAGTAGAAAATGGCCCGGGAAAAAATAAACCGGTGAATGCTGAAACTAAAAACGCTATCCGCCCAGCCGTTGAGCCTACAAACAACACGTTTAGAAGCTGGTAATTGCTGTGTAAGAAAAGCAAGTACAGCCTGATCAGATGATCAGGCTGTACTTTAATTGCTTTGCTAATAAGGCTATCCCTTCCTTAAAGCTTCGTGGCCAATAATTCAACTCTTTCGTAGCTTTGTCAATAATAAAACCAGTCTTTAAAGGTCTTTTGGCCGTTTGGGAGAAAACCGAAGAGTTGGATCTTTCAATTTTTGATTCATCCAAATTAAAGAAGCTGGCGGTTTCCAGCGCCATATCATAGGGAGTAAGAAAATCGTTTCCAGAAATGTTAAAAACCCCTGTCGCCGTTTTTTCGGCAATTAAGATGCAACCCTCAGCCAAATCCTCAGCCAACGTCGGTGTCCTTAGTTGATCATCAACTAGTTGAAGCTCCTTCCCGTTTTCTAAAGCACCCTTTACCCAAAGCACAATATTGGATCGACTCATGTCATTGGTAATCCCATAGACCAATCCAGTTCTTACAATCGACCAATCAACGGAGGATTTTTTAACAATTTCCTCCGAGAGTAGCTTTGTCTCTCCATAGTAATTGATGGGATTTGGCAAATCATCTTCTTTATAGGGACCATTCTTTCCATCAAATATAAAGTCGGTCGAAAGATGTATCAAATGTGTGTTGTTTATTTCACAAGCCTTTACCAGATGGGAAACAGCTTTTACATTCTGGGCATAACATTCGTCACGATCTGTCTCGCATTGATCCACATTGGTCATCGATGCACAGTGAACAATAACTTTAGGTTTATATTTGGAAAAAACCTCATAAATCTGGTAAGGATCAGTAATATCCATTTGGGCGTAATTGTATCCTGTCCATTCTTGAGGGAGCCTACATCTCCCTCTACCTGTAGCGAGTACGTTGAAGTTGCCTTTCTCTAATAGCCTTTCTACTAATTTTTGCCCCAAGAGCCCGTTTGCTCCCGTTACAAGAAGCAACGGCTTATTCATTTTGTTGTGGATATACGTAATCATACATTTGTGAAATCTCTTTTTTAGTTAGCCGTTCGACCTTTACCCTCATGTAAATTTCCTCCAGAGGTTTATCCTGAGCATCAGTTTTCTCCTCTGCAACTTTGTCTATTACCTCTATTCCTTTTATAACCTTGCCAAAAACAGTATATTCGTCATCTAAGTGAGGAGTTCCTCCAATTGTAGTATACGCTTCCAACTGGTTCTCCCTGATATTTTTCCCTAAATTGGTATTAAAGAAACTTTCCATCTCTTCTTTCTTTGTTATCATGAGTTCTGAAAGCTCAGCAAAATTACCTTTCTCGTACAAGAACGTGTATTGATCCATTAAAGATTTGTTGCTCCCAAGTTGCAGAAACTGCATAAATGCTTGTTGCAGTTTAGCCATATCCGTTTCCAATTCCGCCTTGCTGTATTTCCTTCCTTGGACAATATAGAACTGGCTACCGCTAGATCGTTTCTCCGGATTTATACTGTCACCCTGCCTAGCAGCTGCAATACTACCCTTTTCATGGATGAAGTCGCGATTTAGTTCTGCGGGCAAAGTATACCATTCGTCTGGCGGTAAATTCTCCTTCCCGAACACGTCACCTCCCTGCACCATAAAATCCCGTATCACTCGATGAAATTCCGTCGAATCAAGCCTTCCCTCCTCGGCCAGTTTAATAAAGTTCCTTTTGTGCTCGGGTGTCTCATCATAAAGAATCGCATACATATTACCGTGGCGTGTTTCTATAGTAATGAGATAATCCTTGTCTGTTTTACAGGCAAATAAAATGCCTACGCAGAACAGCGTCAGCAATAGTCTATTGATCATTCTTATTTAACGTTTTCTTGATGACAGCCAAGATTTTGTCCCCTCCAGAACTAAGGACTTTATGGGCAAGTTGTTGACCGAGTTCTACAGAATTTTCCAGCTCTCCTGTGACCTGATGACTGATTCTTTGGCTTCCGTCTAAGCTCATTATTCCTCCCTTGATGGAAAGTTCGCCATTCATGACGCTTGCCAAGGCAAAAACAGGAATGCTGCATCCACCCTCCAACACGGCAAGGTAGCTTCTCTCCGCCAGCAAGCGGTAGCCTGTTTCGACATGGTGGGCAGCAGCTTTGATTTTATCCTGAAGGGATATATCGAGGCCACGGTAGATCTCAACGGCTATACTTCCCTGCCCTACTGCAGGTGTAAACTCGTCCAAGGAAAGTTCATGTCTGATCAGGTGGTCGTATTCCATGCGGTGCGCCCCAGCGTAAGCCAAGAGAAGTGCGTCGCAAAGACCATCTTCCATTTTTGCTATACGGGTTTGTAGATTCCCCCTCACTTCCACTGTTTGGATATGGGGATAAAAATGCTTCAAGGTAGCAATCCTTCTGGTGGCAGAGGTGCCTAATACAAGCGGAACATCAGGGTTTCGGTACTCTATCGATGCACGATGACTGAGGATCACATCGTTTACCTTCTCCCTTTCTGTAAAAGCGATAAGTTCAAAACCATCGGGTAAAACCGATTGCATATCTTTGGCACTATGGACCGCGATATCTATTGATCCCTCCGCCAGTTTGTCTTCCAATTCCTCCGTAAATACTCCCTTGCTCCCAATTTTGGAAATAGAAACGTCTAGGATCTTATCTCCTTTTGTTTCAATTGGAATTATCTCGCTACTTAGCCCCTCACGCTTAAGAAGCCCTGCAACATGGTGTGCTTGATAAAGGGCCAGTTTACTCCCCCTAGTCCCTATCCGTATAGGCTTCATAATCCTTTAGTTTTTCTTTTTGACACTTTTTTGTTCACCGACTCCTCAATGAATTCTATAATTTTTGCAGCAATATTAATTCCTGTCGCTTTTTCTATACCTTCCAGTCCCGGAGAGCTATTGACTTCCAAAATCAACGGCCCCCGATCCGATTGCAACATATCCACTCCAGCAATATCCAAAGCCAACGCACTGGCCGCGTTAAGCGCTGCGGCTTTTTCAGCTTTACTTAATTTAATTATTTCTGCTTTCCCACCGCGATGCAGGTTTGACCTGAACTCACCCTCTGCTCCTTGCCGCTTCATGGCTCCCACCACCTTCCCATTGACAATAAATGCCCTGATATCAGCTCCCCTTGCTTCTTTAATAAATTCCTGCACAATTATGCGGGCCTTCAGACCATGAAAAGCCTCAATAACCGACTGACCGGCCTTTTTTGTCTCCGCTAAGACTACCCCAAGGCCTTGGGTTCCTTCTAATAGCTTGATGATCAACGGTGCCCCACCGACATGTTCGACCAATTGCTTTTCACCGCCTTTGGAAAAATTCGTAAAAGCAGTTTTAGGCATTCCAAGACCTTCTTTTGAGAGTATTTGAAGGCTTCTTAATTTATCCCTACTGCGTACAATCCCCTGGGATTCAATGGCGGAAAAAACCCCCATCAACTCAAATTGCCTCACCACCGCGGTTCCATAAAAAGTGACCGAAGCCCCTATCCTTGGTATAATGGCATCAATATCCAGCAGTTTCTCCCCCTTATAGATAATGGACGGTCCTTCTTGTTCAATGATTAGGTCACAAAGAGAATGGTCTACGATTAAGGCATCGTGACCAGCTTCCTGGATGGTACGATAGAGCCGTTTGGTAGAATAAAGATTTGGGTTGCGGGACAATATGGCGATTTTCATTAATTTATTTTTTATGGCTTGATAGATTTACCTGGTCTACATCTATCAGAAACCGCCCTTTCAGGATTTTTCGTCCCAGAAGGATGGGGTTTTTCATTTTTGAGCGTTCAGACAGGGTAAACTCACCATCGAACACTTTACCAAAAATACTGATCTTTGTGGTTACTTTGTATCTTATTTCAACCTGCCCAAATGAATTCTTTACTTTCTTTCTGCTAAAATGTTCTGTCGTGATAAGCTGGTTTTTGAAATGCTTATTGGAAGGTGATAAAAGAATGAATTCGAGAACTTCTTTGCCCCCTATCATCTTTACTTGAGCATACTCGCAGTGGATTGCACTGGTATAGGCCCCCGTATCAATTTTGGCCGAAATTCTCGATAAGCCCCATTCCTCAAGCGAAATCTTCTCCTTTCTCCCTATAATCAGTTTCATATTAAGTCGTCTTTCTCAGTATTCGCGCTGTGTTGAAAGAAAGATCTGCAAAAAGTATTTTCGCATTCGCATTTCTTTCTAGGTGGTAATGTGCATCATTCAGCAATCGGTACAAAGAAAGGATTTTATCTTCTGTCAGTACTCCATTGCCAAAGTCTTCAATAAATTTCCTATCCGAGGGCGCTGTACGCATCAAGTTATCAAGTTGGCTTTTAACTAACAAGCCCTCTCTTAACGTATTCAGGCCGGTAAGCAGAAGCGTTTTCTGTGCATCTTTGTTTTGTTCACTAAACTTATCAACCTGCGAAACAATGCCGTTGAAGTCAAGGGTATAGCAAATTCGCATCCAATCCCTGAATTTACTGGTGTTTTCATCCAATGTCTGCTCTACCAATCTATACGCTTCCCTCATGCTACCATCAGCCAGCGGAGCAATCTGCAATGACGCTTCCTCGCCGCAAAGACCCTCTGACAACAATTGGCTCCTCACCTCATCGTCTCTGAAACTTCGCACTAAAATTTTCTGGGTTCGGGAAAGGATGGTATTCAACAGTTGGTCAGGTTGATTAGCTATTAGTAAAAATAAAGTCTTCTCGGGTGGCTCTTCAAGCACCTTCAAGAGCGCATTTGCGGCCGTGGGGTGCATTAGCTCGGGGTACCAAATGACAATTATCTTGTATCCTCCTTCAAATGACTTTAGACCAACCGTTTGAATAATATTTTTTCCAGCTTCTCTGGATATAGCAAGTTGCTTAGTAAAAGCATTGTGCGCAATCCAATCCTGCAAATTTCCGTAACCTGATTGAAGCACGAATCTCCGCCAAGAAACCAATATGTTTTCCGATTTATTCTCTTCTTCCCTTTTTTGCTCCTCTTTGGTTTTGCTAGGTACAGGAAAGGTGAAACTCACATCAGGATGGATTAATTTAGCCATCTTTTGACAAGAGCTACATTTCCCACAAGAATCATGGTCTCCCGGATCTTCACAGATAAGATAGGCGCAGAGGGCAATCGCTATTTTAAGGTTGGCCGAACCCTCAGGCCCATGAAGTAGGAGCGCATGGGCCAGATGGTTGGTCCGAATAGCTGTGACTAGCTTATCCTTGATATCATGTAATCCAGGAATAGACGAGAATTGCATTTTTATATAATAATTAAATATCTTTTTCCCATATTCTATAGGCCTGGGTCAGCTTGAATACCTTTTGGAGGATTTTTTCTTCCTGTGCATCAAACACCAATCCTCGCCGTTCCATTACCTTAGAAGCTGTTTCTTGAAATTTGCCGAAGTTGTAAGTGCTGAATCCCGATGGACCGCCCCACGCAAAAGAGGTAATAAAATTTCTGGGGTATCCCGCCCCGAAAATATTAGCCCCAACCCCGACGACTGTGCCGGTGTTAAACATGGTGTTAATCCCACATTTGGAGTGGTCCCCCATCATCAAACCGCAAAACTGCAGGCCTGTATCCGTATAACCACCCCTGATATAATCCCAGATTTTCACAGGTGCATAATTGTTCTTCAGGTTGGAAATATTGGAATCAGCTCCAAAATTGCACCATTCCCCGATTACGCTGTTGCCCATGAATCCGTCATGTCCCTTGTTGCTGTAGCCAAAGATAACACTATTCGAGACTTCACCGCCAATCTTGGAAAAAGGACCCACCGTGGTATCACCCCTCATTTTGGCGCCCATGTTTACGGTTGAGCCCTCACAAAGTGCAAAAGGGCCTCTTATCAAGGCCCCTTCCTCTATCTTAGCGTTGTTCCCAATGTATATAGGGCCGTCCTCGGCATTGAGAACCGCCGCACGTATATTGGCGCCTTTCTCTACAAAAATTGCTCCTTGATTGTAAGTAACCGTAGCCTTATCTAGGATTCCTTCAGAAGTTCTACCTGCCGTAATCAATTCAAAATCGTTTACGATTTCAGCGGCATTGTTTTGAAATATATGCCAAGTTTTCTGGATCAACGTGATTTTACCTTCGAACCGAACGGCCTGTTTTTCTTTGGCTATTTCGAGCGAAAAAGTTTGTGGCGACATCAATGGGAGTGCAAGCAAGGTGTTTTCATGCCATAGCGCCTGTTCCGGTCGGAGCCTGCCAATGGCCGACAACAAATCCGGCTCTGGACATAAAGCTCCATTGATAAAAAGGGAGGGAACATGCTCAAAGGTAAATTTCTCACTAAGATATTCCTGGGTAAAATACCCCCCTTTTAATCCTAGATACTTTTCCCACTTTTCCCGGATTTTTAAAATGCCAACCCTAATCTCCCCCACCGGACGGGTAAAAGTAAAAGGCAGCAACCCACCACGCAGGGCGGGGTCATCAAATAAAATAACCTGATCCATAACACAAAAATAAAAAAGTCTCTTGGAAAACAACTTCCAAGAGACTTTACTTATGAACACTGCGGAAACTAATTAGTCCTTTTTGTATCTTCTGTTGAATTTCTCCACTCTACCAGCAGTATCCAGCAACATTTTCTTGCCTGTGTAGAAAGGGTGTGAAGCAGAACTTACTTCCACTTTAAGCAGTGGATATTCCTTACCGTCTTCCCAAGTAATTTTCTCGCTCGTCTCTACGGTAGATTTAGTTAAAAATTTAAACTCACTGGAAGTATCATAAAATACTACTTCTCTATAGTTTGGATGAATGTCTTTTTTCATTGTATTACCTATTATCTATATTTCGCCGCCTATTCAAATTGAGGCACAAAGTTATTCTTTTTTCTAAGCCTCTCCAAATGTTTATCAATGAATATTATGAAAAATCACCTCGGGGTTAAAACTGAAGCTTTTGAACCCAGTCTAATCGGGAACGATAGGGATTAATTTGGTAATTTATTAATAGATTTGGGTGTCATCAGCTTTGATATGCGATCGCTCCCTATAAATATGAAGAGAATTTTACTTTTTGCGGCTTTATCATTCATCCCCTTAATAAAACTGGAAGCACAAAGCGCGTATGCTCCCTTTGATAGAGACAGTTATCATCTTATCGACCGGTATGGAATTCTACAAAAAGGGATCGGCAATCACTTTCATAGCACGTTTAAGCCCTACCGCAGAGATGATATTGCTGGCTATGTTGACGTACTGAGAGAAGACTCCCTTGCATGGGGCAAAGTCGACAGGTTTAACTTCGACTTTCTTGGAAACGACAACTGGGAGTTCTCCTCCTTGCAAACCCCTGATTCAAAAAAGGTTTGGAAGAGACTGTATAGAAAACCGTCAGACTTCTTCCATTACAGGGACAGCGTGTTGGATCTCCACATCAACCCGGTGATTTACTTTAGCGGCGGGAAAGTTCCAGGAGCATCCAATTTCCAATTCAGAAACACGAGAGGGATTGAGCTGAGGGGAAGCATCGACCGGAAAATAGGCTTTTTCACCTCCTTTCTTACCACCGATACCCAGCTCCCCCCTTGGGCTCATCGTTATGCCCTTCAAAATGGGGCTGTTCCTGGAGAAGGTTTCTGGAAGCCTTACAGAGACAACGGATTCAGCTATTTTTCTGCTACAGGATATCTGACGTTCCAGGTAAGCCGGCATATTGCTGCCCAAATGGGGCAGGACAGGAACTTTGTAGGAGAAGGATACCGATCGATGATCCTATCTGATTTCTCCAACCCCTACATGTTCTTTAAGCTGAACACGAGGGTCTGGAAATTTAATCTCACCAATCTTTGGGCTCAAATGAATGCTGATGTATTCTATAATAGAGGTAGGCCTACAGATGGTAGGTATCCCAAAAAGTGGTTCTCCCACCACAGATTGGGTATCGATCTAGGACAGAAACTAAACGTCGGCGTATTTGAGTCCGTCATGTCCAGCAAGTTGGACTGGAATTATCTAAACCCCCTTATCTTCTACCGATGGGTGGAACATCAGCTTGGCACCCCTGACAAAGTAATGTTGGGGGCAGATTTTAAATGGAATTTTTACCCGTCCATGCAGCTGTATGGACAATTCGCGTTGGATGAATTTGTCTTTAACGAATTCTTCGGTATAGATGGGAAGAACTCTAGTCGAAACAAACATGCGTTGCAGCTGGGCTATAAATACATAGCGCTATTTGATGTCCCAAACCTTGATCTGCAGTTGGAATATAATCAAGCTCGACCGTATACCTACCAAGAAAAATTCGATTACCAGTCTTTCTCGAACTACAGAACTCCCTTGACGCATCCAAGAGGTGCCAATTTCCGAGAGGCGGTGGCCATTTTTAGGTACCAGCCGTTGCCTCGCCTAAACGTAAATGCTACGGGTTTATATCAGTACTATGGGACCGACCCTGACGCGCTATCCAATCTCGGGGGGGATATACTGAAAAACAGAACCACGCAAAGTACAGCGTTGTTTGGCAACCGGATTGGACAAGGGGTGGAAAACCGGGTATTAATGGGTACATTGACCGGGACATACATGCTGAAGCATCGTCTTTTCATGGATTTAAGCCATACTTACAGAAAGCATGATATCTCTGGAGAGACACCACAAGCGGATCATTACTCCCAACTTTCGGTCAGGATGAACATCAGCCGGCAGGAATTTAACTACTAGATTGGAACATAAACCGAACTAGAATCGCTGAAGAAACCGGATGGGATGGTTAAAAAGTACCAAAGAGTAGTAGTGGCAAGAATTTTGGTAAGTATTCTTGTAGGAATGATTTGAAGTTATTTGTCCGAAAGGACAATCTATATTAAAATAAATTCATCTTTTAAATAAGACCTGTCAACCCTTTTGAGGTTATTAGACCCCCAGATGGGGAGAACAGCAAGGGTAATGCAAGGCTGATAAAAGATCCCAGAAATAAAAAAACCCAAACAAGAAATGATATGAAAAAGGCAAGTGGAATATTTCAGCTTTTGGTAGCATTATTTTTCGGCGTAGCATTAGTGTATTTCCTTATGTTTGATAGCGTGCGGAACGGCTTCGGAGTACAGGAACTGACAGCAGGAACAGTCGTCATCTGGCTGTTGGTCGGACTGGTTCTGTTTCTTATTTCTTGGGCATCGGTATCAATGCATGACAGAAGCCAGAACAGCCGGATAAAAAAGCTCGAATTGGAAAAAAATCAGCTTAAAGCTGAGCTTTATGACATGGAGCGTGGGGTAAAAAACGTTCCAACGCCAGCACCGGCCGTTAAGAGGGTTGATATTTCAGACGAAGAAAGAGATGGTTCAGGCATCCGCCCCAGAGAAAATTTCAAATAGGGCACTATTCGCTTTAGTTTAAAATCATTATATTGGAATTCCCTTTGGGAGTTCTTTTTTTTTCACCAAACATCTGCAAATGGTAGCTAAAGCTTTTGGTAGTGCTGTGTCTGGGGTAGATGCAAAACTGATCACCATCGAGGTAAATGTAGGCCAAGGCACCAATTTTTACATGGTAGGCTTACCTGATAGCGCGGTGAAGGAAAGCCAACAGCGGGTAGAGTCAGCTCTGAAATATTTCGGCTACCGAATGCCGCGCCAGAAGGTCGTCATTAACCTAGCTCCTGCAGACATCCGAAAGGAAGGATCGGCATATGATCTTCCCATAGCTTTGGGTATTCTTAAAGCGTCAGAACAGGGCGAACTTAAGGATCTGGAGCAATACATCATCATGGGAGAACTTTCCCTAGATGGTATGCTCCGCCCTATCAAAGGAGTCCTTCCCATAGCCATTGAAGCCAGGAAGAGAGGTTTTAAAGGTTTCATTCTTCCCAAAGAAAACGCCAAGGAGGCGTCCATAGTGAATAACCTGGATATCATTCCTGTAGAGAATGTGGAAGAGGCCATTAAATTCCTTGAGGGAGAAATGGACATTGCTCCACTAATAACAGATACGAGAGATCTATTTTATCATTCGATAGATCAGTATGCCTTTGACTTTGCAGATGTACAAGGACAGGAAAACATTAAAAGAGCCATGGAAATAGCGGCCGCCGGGAGCCACAATGTCATCATGATTGGGCCGCCAGGAGCTGGCAAAACCATGCTGGCCAAAAGGCTGCCTTCCATACTTCCCCCGCTAAGTCTGCAAGAAGCGTTAGAGACCACAAAGATCCATTCTGTAGCAGGTAAATTGGGAGGCGATGCATCCCTTATTGCTCAACGCCCGTTCCGCTCTCCCCACCATACTATCAGCGATGTCGCTCTGGTAGGTGGAGGGGGAAATCCTCAACCCGGCGAGATTTCACTTTCCCATAATGGCGTATTATTCTTGGATGAGCTGCCGGAATTTAAACGCGCAGTTCTTGAAGTACTGCGGCAACCTCTCGAAGAAAGACGGGTAACCATCTCCCGGGCCAAGGTTTCTGTCGACTATCCGGCTAATTTTATGCTTATTGCAAGCATGAACCCCTGCCCCTGCGGTTATTATAACCATCCCGAAAAAGAATGTGTCTGCGGCTCCGGGGTGGTGCAGAAATACCTAAACAAAGTAAGCGGTCCGTTGTTGGATAGGATTGATCTTCATGTCGAAGTGACACCGGTGAAGTTCGACGAGATGACCTCTACAAGAAAATCTGAATCCAGTAAATCTATACGGGAGAGGGTCATTGTCGGAAGACAGTTGCAGATAGACCGATTCAAAGAATCCCCAGAAATTTACTGCAATGCGATGATGCCCTCCCATATGGTAAAGGAAATCTGTCAAATCAATGAAGCGGGCCGAACCTTATTAAAAACAGCGATGGAACGTTTGGGTCTTTCTGCTAGAGCCTATGACCGGATACTTAAAGTTTCCAGAACAATTGCCGATCTGGCCGAAAGCGAAAACATAAAAGTTGAGCATCTCGCAGAGGCCATACAATACCGCAGCTTAGACCGTGAGGGCTGGGCTGGATAGAGCTGGCAACCGAAAAATCTGCAATTTGTAGGACAAAAAGAATTTATACTGGCAATTCATTGGAATCTCACTTTAACAAATACAAGAAATGTGGAATAGTGATAAGAAAAATCAGGAAGAATATAATCTGGCAAGTTCGATATCGGTATTTGCAGCGGGTTTAAAGCTGAAAGGGGATGTGGAAGCCCTTAATGATGTTAGGATTGACGGCACCATGGAGGGAAATATATCTTCTGAGCGAAAAGTTATGATAGGTGCCTCCGGAAAACTTAAAGGAAACATAAAAGCCCAAGAAGTGCATGTAATGGGAGAAATGAAAGGTGATCTTTATGCAAAAGGCCTCGCAAAGGTCGGATCAACCGGCAAATTTAATGGCAGTATCATTTCGTCCCAAATTGAAATTGAACAAGGGGCCGATATTGAGGCATCGCTGACCAAAATCCGGGCTATCAAAGAACCCAAGAAAGAGGAAGGGAACAATCTGCTGGACAAGATTAAGGAGTTGGGACCAAATAATTCAAGAACAGTCCCTAAGGACAAAGCGGAATGACTCCTGAAGAATCTAGTTTACCCGAAGGCTTGATCCATATCCTGGAGTAAATCATCCAAATGCTCAAGACCTACGGAGACCCTAATAAGGTTCTGTGGTGTCTGGGTATCGGGTCCTTCGACAGCTGCCCTCCTCTCAATAAGGCTTTCCACCCCCCCCAAACTAGTGGCGTTGGTAAAGTACTTTAGCCGGGAGATAAAATTATCAGCAGCCTCTGCGTCACCTTTGATCAAAAACGACAACATCCCCCCAAACCCGGACATTTGGCGGGAAGCAATTTCATGATCGGGATGGCTTTTCAGACCCGGATAGAACACTTTTTCCACTTTAGGATGCTGTGTGAGATAGGTGGCCACTTGCCCCGCATGCTCGGCATGACCTTTCATGCGGTAGGGCAATGTCTTGATACTTCGGGTAAGGTAATAGCAATCAAAAGGTGAGGGAACTGCCCCGCCTGTGATTTGCACATTCTTGATTTTCTCCCAAAGTCCGTCTTCAACCTTAGTCACTAAAGCACCGCCTAATATATCACTATGTCCTCCAAAATACTTGGTTGCACTATGCATAACAATATCCGCTCCTAACAATAACGGGTTTTGGAAAACCGGCGTAGCGAAAGTGTTGTCGCAGACCACGGATATTCCATGTGATTTAGCAATGCTTGAGAGGCCTTCAATATCGCTTATTTTTAACAGAGGATTGGAAGGAGTTTCAATCCAAAGTAGCTTAGTATTTGGCTTTATCGCATTCTTTAGGCTTTCCACCTGAGTTAGATCCACAAAGGAGACTTCTAAAATTCCCGCAAAGATTTCCTCCAGCTGCTTCCTCATCCCATGGTACATGTCGTTGGGAGCAATCACATGGGAACCGGCGGGCAGGGACTGAAAGACCGCCATTCCAGCGGCATTCCCAGAGGAAAAAGCAGCGGCTGCCTTCCCTTTTTCCATCATGGAGAGCACATTTTCCAAAGCATCGCGGTTAGGATTGGCCGCCCTTGAATAAGTCGGGGAGCCTTCTGCATGATGAAATGTGGTAGAAAGTGTGATAGGTTGTACTACGGGCTGGTTGGTGTCGGCAATGAGGGTGCCGCCGTGGATGGCTAAAGTCTCAAATTTCATAACTCAATAGTAAAGCCCTCTTACAATAAGGAGCTGTTTTCTGATTATTAAAAATGTATGGATAAAATTAGGGAATTTCCCGCCAATGTTCTTCTAGGTTCTCCGAATTTTTCCCTTATCTGATAAGTTTATTCATCTGCGTTGATTAATTGCGCGAAGTAGCACATGAGCCCGCCCGAGGGCACGAGGCACAACCGTTGATGCATAACAGCCTAGTGGCTTGGCATCCTCGCGATAAAGAAGAATAAAAGTCTCAGCCCAGCTTCGGACGCAGGTAACGTCGTAGGGCGGGAAGCAGAAAGCAATAAATAGGCGTAAATTGAAACCCATTACGACTTCCCGTCTCGGCGAGAAATTCGTTCTTTCAGCCCCCGCTAATGGAAATAATTTTGTTTATTTGTAAAGCCCTGATTTAATATGTAGATGTTTTCGGTACAAGGACTCACCGACTCAAAACGTTACAACGGGACATTTAACAGAATGATGTCCAGATCACCAAAAAAGGCAGCAGTCAATTACAATACTCAAATAAAGAACCATGAGTGATAAAATCCAAACCCTAAGCGGGTACTTTCACGAATATCAAAAAAGTGTTACTGAACCTGAAAAGTTCTGGTCTAGAATAGCTGATTCCTTCCATTGGAGAAAAAGATGGGACAAGGTGTTGGAGTGGAATTTTGAGGAACCGGATATCAAATGGTTTATCAATGGAAAGCTCAACATTACGGAGAACATTTTTGAAAAACATTTATTTACCCTAGGAGACCGCCCAGCAATTATTTGGGAACCGAATGACCCTACGGAAGAAGGCCGAACACTTACCTATAACGAGTTATATCATGAAGTTTGCCGTTTTGGAACTGTCCTGAGGAGCAAAGGAGTCAAGAAAGGAGACCGGGTAATTATATATATGCCCATGGTTCCGGAGGCGGCCATTGCGATGCTGGCCTGTGCCAGGATAGGCGCGATACACTCAGTGGTTTTCGCCGGGTTCTCCAGCAATGCGCTCGCAGGAAGAATTGAAGATTGCCAAGCAAAAATAGTTTTGACTTCTGACGGAAATTTTAGAGGAGCTAAAAAAATTCCCGTAAAAGCGGTAGTAGATCAAGCAGTAGAAAATGCACCGGGTGTTGAGTCGGTGATTGTTTACCAAAGAACCCATCAGGAGGTACAGATGAAAGAGGGGAGAGACACCTGGTGGCATGAAGAAGTCGCGAGCCAGCCGGATGGCGTATGCCAAGCCGAAGAAATGGATAGTGAAGATATGCTGTATATCCTGTATACATCAGGCTCTACCGGTAAGCCAAAAGGCGTAGTCCATACTTGTGGAGGATACATGGTATATACCAAATACACCTTTGAGAACGTATTTCAATATTCTCCAGGAGATGTGTACTGGTGTACCGCGGATATTGGATGGGTTACCGGACATTCTTATATTGTCTACGGCCCCTTGCTCGCCGGTGCCACCACTCTGATGTTTGAAGGAGTACCCACTTACCCTGATGCTGGCAGATTTTGGGCTATCATTGACAAATACGGAGTCAATCAATTCTACACCGCACCCACGGCCATCCGCTCTCTTCAGGCTTTGGGAACCGACCCTATTGCCCCCTATAAGCTGGACTCCCTAAAAGTATTGGGTTCTGTAGGAGAACCTATCAATGAGGAGGCGTGGCATTGGTATTATACCCATATTGGCAAGACCAGATGCCCCATAGTAGATACTTGGTGGCAGACAGAGACAGGAGGCATCATGGTTTCCCCCATAGCTGGAATCACCCCAACAAAACCAGCCTATGCTACCCTACCTCTTCCAGGTGTTCAATTGGTAATTGTCGATCCCGAGGGCAAGGAATTAAGGGGAAATTCCGTGGAGGGGAACCTTTGTATCAAATTCCCTTGGCCGGGGATGATCAGAACAACTTATGGCGACCACGAAAGGTGCCGACAAACCTATTTCGATACCTACAAAGGCATGTATTTTACTGGTGACGGGGTGAAAAGGGATCATGATGGCTATTATAGGATATTGGGACGCGTAGATGATGTGATCAATGTATCCGGTCATAGAATGGGCACGGCCGAAGTAGAAAATGCCATCAACGAACACCCAAGGGTCATAGAATCCGCCATTGTTGGTTATCCCCATGAAGTAAAAGGCCAAGGCATCTACGCCTTTATCATTTGCGACTTGGACAACAGAACGGAAACTAATTTGATCAATGAAATCAAGCTAACAGTCACAAATAGCATAGGTCCCATAGCTAGACCGGACAAAATTCAAATTGTACCTGGACTTCCCAAAACTCGTTCTGGAAAGATCATGAGGAGGATCCTCCGCAAAGTGGCTGAAGGAAACTTGGAAAACATGGGCGATACGTCTACTTTACTCGATCCTGAAATAGTCGATCAAATCATTGAAGGAAGAGTGAAATAAAGGAGGGCGACTTAGAAAAGCATCGATTTAGGCCGAGAGACATCAAAAAGAGGACCTCGGCCTGTTTCCTCTCCATCTCAATCCCAGACATATAAATGAATATCCATGGCCAATGTTGTTGTCAACAGGGTTAAAGAGTTTTTAAAAAAATATCCCCCTTTCAATTTTTTATCGGAGGAGATATTGCGGGAGGTAGCGCAGGAGGTCGAATTAATGTATTATGCCCAAGGCGAATATCTTTTTTTGCAAGGAGAACCGGCAAAGAATTATTTTTTCATTGTAAAGGAAGGATTCATCAACCTTACAGAAAACCGCAACGGCATCATCCACATTATGGAATATTGCGATGAAGGCGATGTATTTGGTGTATTGGCACTCTTGGGGAAGCGGCCGTACGTTCTTAATGCATTGGCCGCAGAGGACACTTTGCTATATGCCATTCCAGTACAAATATTTGAGAAAATACTAGAAGCAAACACCCGAGTGAGTTTATATTTTGCGGCGGGCTTTGCCTCAGGTAAGGTAGTAGTTAGATCGGATCTCGCCCAATCACAGATGGCGGGACGGTTTTTCAAGCAGCAATCACAGGAAAACAAGGTGATGGTTTTTACCGAACAATCGCCGTTTCGGTATTCACCGGAAGTGTTGACCTGTCTCAAGGAAGAGACCATCAGTAAAGCTGCAAAAAAAATGAGTGACAGGGGAGTCGGATCCATTGTAGTTGTGGACGATCGTCAATATCCCTTGGGAATCATCACCGATAAAGATCTAAGAAACCGTATTCTTGCGGCCGGTAAGCCGACAGATGTTCCTGTGGAAGAGATAATGTCAAAACCTTTAATCACCATCGACAAAAAGTGTGATTTTTCCTCCGCCTACCTCGCGATGATCAAAAACCGCATCCACCACCTGATCATTACAGAAGACGGAACTCCTCAAAGCCGCATTACCGGAATTGCATCTGACCACGATATTCTCCTGTCACAAGGCTATAGCCCAGCGGTAATCATCCATACCATGATGAAAAGTAAGGAGGTGGAACAACTAGCAAGACTACGGAACCAAGCGGAAACACTGCTTCACTCCTACCTTGAAAACGAAATGTCTATCAACTTTGTATCAAGGATTATTTCAGAGATCAATGATGTACTGATCCAACGAGCGGTGATTATTGCTAAAGAAAAGTATGATGCGGAATATCACGATGTTTGCGACGTGCGATTCTGCTTTTTGGCTTTGGGTAGTGAAGGCCGTGAGGAGCAACTGCTGAGAACTGACATAGACAATGCGATCGTGTATGAAGATCCGGCTGGACAGGATACGAGCCGAATTCAGGAATACCTGCTCAAACTAGGGCATGAAGTCCTTGAGATATTGAAGGTCTGCGGTTTTCAACCTTGTCCTGCGGAGATTATGGCTAACAATCCTGAATGGTGTCAGCCGCTGTCGATATGGAAAGGCTATTTTAAACAATGGATACTGAACCCGGATCCTGAAGCCTTATTGAAAATCTCCATCTTTTTCGATTACCGGGCCGTTTATGGAGCTAAGGAATTGGCGCAAGAAATGACTAGCCATATCTATAATTTGGTGGGAGAAAGAAAAATCTTCTTGAACTTCCTAGCCAAAAATGCACTGTTAAATCCGGCTCCATTGGGCTTTTTTAGGAATTTTTTGGTGGAAAAGTCCGGGCAACATCAGGACAAGTTCGACATCAAGCTAAGAGCGATGATGCCTCTGGTGGACGCTGCCAGATTATTGGTGCTCAGCCACCAGGTCGTGGGAATCAACAATACTTTTAAACGGTTTGAGAAATTGGCTGAATTGGAGCCTCAGAATAGGGAGATCTTCCGGGAAGTAGGGAAAGCTTACGAAATCTTCATGCGTATTCGGGTTACCGAAGGTTTAAGATTGGGTGATTCGGGAAGATATATCCAACCCAATGATCTAGGTAAGCTTCAAAGGCAACTGCTCAAGAATGCCTTCGTGCCAATTGATGAACTTCAGAATATCATTGCAGTGCGTTTCCAATTAAATTTCATGGGCTGATGGCATGGTTCGGCTTTCTTAAGAAAGAAGTTATTCCGCCGACGTCTTTCGTGACGGAATACGAAAACTTGTTTAAAAATAAGATCCCAAAACACACACCAGTTTCGGAGCTTGTTTTTACAGTACTAGATACTGAAACTACCGGGCTCAACCCTAAGACCAACGAGATTGTCTCCTACGGGGCTATCCAGGTAAGTGGAAACCGAATTTTGGTCAACAGCGTCCAGGAGTATTATCTGAAGCCAAGCAAACAAAACAAGGAAGCGGTTAAAATCCACGGAATTATCAGGCACGACGGCTTTGCCGATCCATCTGTTTTTGTAAAACAATTTCTGGAGCAACTGGCAAATACGATACTTGTGGCCCATCATGCCGGGTTTGACAAAGCGATGCTTGAGAAGGCTGGCAAAACATTTGGCCTGAAAAAAATCCTCAACCCAACCATAGACACCTTTGACCTAGCGGTGAGGCTGGAAAACGGTAAAAACTACAATCCAAGGATGATCAACGGTTTGGATTATTCTCTAGACAAATTATGCGAACGGTACCATATTCCCCTGGATGATCGGCATACTGCCTCAGGAGACGCTTTTTTGACTGCCCAGCTCCTGCTAAAATTACTTACAATAGCTCATCGAGCTGGCATCCGAACCTACGGAGATTTGTTGGGAAAATAATTTATTCCAACAAACAGGCGACTGACCACAGGCGAGGGCTCTGGGTATGAGCAATTGATACGCTTTTTCCCACAGATTCCAAAGAGTTTTGAAGATACCTGTCATTCATTTAACTTCTCTCCTATTTTCCTGATAGAACAGTCTGCTTCAATAAAACTTCAGTACCATAAAATTCAATTATAAATCTGACACATGAGTAAGCAAAAAAACCAGGGAACAATAAAGCGCCCTGGTTTTCTTAAATTGATAGAATCTTGGTTTACTCCGCTTTAACTTCTACCGAAAGTAAAGCCATGCTTGTCTCGTCTTCACCCAACGGCTCAGTGACAAAATATAGATCATGGTATTTTCCGTCGGTTATCGGATTAAGTTTTATGGATGTAGAACCAGAATTGAATGGACCTTGTCCAGAACTGTTTTTCGGTCCTACGGTCCCTTCCCCGATGGTAGTTCCATCCGCTCCATCTAGTTTTACAACTACCTTATACCCCGCTTTTAGTGGTTGTTGGCTGCCAGTAGTGATAGCTATAGCTGTAACGTCAGTAAGATCGATCTGGGGAATTGCAAAAGAAGCTAAGCTGGATGGAGCAATCAACAGGTTCCTTCCATCAGCATTGAACGAGCTGAAGCCCTGCACATCACTTGCTCTACTTAAATCCAAAATGCTATTTTGAAGGGTTACTGCATTAGATCCCGTTAGCGGCTTGATATTTTCCCCTCCTTTGTCTGTATAACTGGCCGATAGAATAAATACGCCATTATTTGAAAGGGGCTTGCCCACAGTAGGATCCAGAGTTCCGGAAGCAGGAAGACTTTGGTTGGCTTTTTGATCTCCCGCAAGGGACAGCACCCAAGTTACAATCCGATCTGCATCGGCTTCTTTCATATCAGGATTGGCGGGCATCATGACCTCGCCCCATACGCCGGAACCTCCCTTAAGGATCTTGTTGATCAGGTGAGTCTCGGCTTGGGGATTGCCTTTATACCTTTCGGCGACCGCCGTGTAAGCAGGCCCTACGGATGCGTCGCTCACATTATGACATGATCTGCAGGTAAGTGACTCCACCAATGCTTTCCCCATCATAGCGTCAGTCATGATCAGGTGTCCCATAGATGCTTCAGCTTGATCCATACCTTCGATATAGTCGGCAGAAACCACTAAAGAAGAAAGGTCATCTCCCGCATCAGGATGATCTTCGTCAGTCACCTCCACAGCGTAACTAACTTGTTTGTTGGGGAAATAGAAGGTTTTGTTCCCTTGAATAGTAATGTTTATCTCAGGAGCTACATTTCCCACATAAACGTCTGCTGTATTGCTTCTCGCTGTAAGATTTGACGGATCCCGAACCTCTACCGAAACGCTAAAATCTCCATTCTGTTCATAGGTGTAGGAAAGTTTAGGCTCTTTTGTCTCTCTTGTCTCACCATTGCCGAGGTTCCATACATACGTCAACGGATCGTTCTCAGGGTCGGAAGCAGTAGTTGTAATTTCCACCTCAAGAGGAGCAAGACCTGATGTTTTGCTCACATTAATATCCGCTACAATAGGCGACCTGTTACCGGAATTATAGTCAATCCTCGCTAAAGAGGCATTTGCATTTTTAGTAAACCAGCCGTTACCATATTCTAGGAGATACAATTTGCCGTCAGGTCCCATTTCCATATCTATCAATGAATTGAATTGAGTGTTCTCCATAAACGGCTCCATTTTCACAAAATTACCATTGGCATCCATGGTCACGGCCTTGATCCAGCCCCTAATCCATTCATAGATAAACAACTTACCGTCGTAATATTCGGGAAGGCGGGTGTCTTCTGGATATAAGTCTGAATAATAAACAGGGCCCGCCATTGCATTCCTTCCTCCAGTCCCGACTTGTGGGAATTCGTTTGAAACTTCATATGGATACCAGATGAAGGCAGATTGGGCCGGCGGAAGATCTCTCAGGCCGGTATTGTTCTTGGAAGGGTTGATCGGCTTGGCCGGATCAAAAGCCTGTCCTACTTGGCCTGTAGCGTAATCAAACTGGCGGTATGGGAGATTATCCGCAATAAAAAACGGCCATCCAAAGAAGCCTGCCTCACGGGCTTGGTTTACCTCATCATAACCCATTGGTCCTCTAACGCCCATGCTGTCCGCACGAGCATCAGGACCCACTTCGCCCCAGTAGAGGAAACTGTTCTTTTGATCCACAGAAATCCGGTACGGATTTCTGTTGCCCTGAACGTAAATTTCTGGTCGGGTTCCTTCAGTTCCTTGTGGAAATAAATTGCCTTCCGGAATCTCATAACTTCCATCTTCCAAAATTCTTATCCTTAGTATCTTACCTCGAAGGTCATTGGTATTTCCCGAAGATCGTGCTGCATCGTATTGTTCAAATCCGGGACGTTCGTCCAATGGAGCGTATCCCTGAAGGGTGAATTGCGAACTAGGCTGATTGAACGGGGTGGAGTTGTCCCCTGTCGACAAGTACAATAAGCCATCCGGGCCAAAAGCGATGGATCCCCCGGTGTGGCAGCATATATCCCTTTGGGAATAGAATTCCAGTATCATCTGCTCCGATGAAAAGTCCAGCTGATCGTTTTGAAATTTAAAACGGGACAATCTGTTGGTGCTGGTGTCTGTAGGACTATAAAACAGATAAACATAGTTGTTCTCAGCAAAATTCGGGTCAACCTGAAGACCCATCAATCCTTCTTCCGCATTGACTCCCCTTACATCGGTTCTCCAATAAACATCGAGTTGGGCGATCTGATTAACTGCGGAGTCGCCATTTTTGTACAACAGTAATTCTCCTCTTCTTTGCGCAATAAGTATGTCAAGGTTTGGCAACACGGCCAGTTCAGTAGGTTCAGTAAACTCCCCCAGCGACAGCGTGGTTTTGGTAAAACGATTTTCCTCCGGCACCCTCTGGGTATTGGCTTTGGAATAATCCAGCTCCTTGTTGGATCCCATCGCATATTTGATCCCTTCCAATAGATGTCTTAAGAAAAGATCTTCTTGAAAGGAAGCAGCCGTATGTCCTCCCCCGGTATAAAAGGCCCTGCCTCCATCATAATCATGATACCAGGCGATTGGGTGTTCTCCCATATCCAAACCTCCCTGATAACTTGCCTCGTCCAAGGTCATCAAGACATTAACTTCTTCATTGAAATCCTTATAGCTGTACCATTCGTCTGTCCTTTCCCATGGCGAGGGCAAAAACTCAGTGGTTGGATGATTCTTATCCACAACTTCTATCGTGCCTTTCTGTACATTGGGATGTGGATCCTGTATGCCCGGGTGGTCACTGAAATAGCCTCCCACCATCTTGCCGTACCAAGCCCATTCATATTCTGTATCGGCAGCAGCGTGGATACCGACATATCCTCCACCTGCCTGGATGTACCGCTCAAACTCCGCTTCCTGATAGTTGTTCAATACATCACCTGTGGTGCTTAAAAAAATGACGGCACTGTATTGTTTAAGATTTTCTTCAGTGAACATTTCCCCATTGGTGGTAGTGTCTACATCGAAACCATTTTCCTGACCGATCTTTTGGAGGGCGGCAACGCCGTCAGGAATGGATTCATGATAAAACCCTGCTGTTTTACTAAAAACTAGTACTTTGGGAGTACCTGATCTTTGCGAGCACGCAGCAAAAAGAAATAGGCAACCCAGAAAAACCAAAAATTGGATTCTGCTATTATAGATGTTCATATAGGTTAAATTTGGGCTCCAATTTAAAGAATAAATTTATAAACGGGCAAATGAATTTGATTAACGGCTGAAAATAACTGTATTTATTACAATTTTCATCAAAAATCCATCTCCCAGGACGCGGGTGCAAACAGGAATCGGGGATAACCCCAAAGATACTAGGCCTTTTTTAAAAAAATGGGCTGCGACTTTCACGGTACAGTTGGATTGTAGGAGCGTTTTAGGCAAGGGAAAAAAAGGTCAGATGCTATTGATCGTTAGGAACATGTAAGCAATTGCTTTGGCTAAAGTCTGATTACAGAGGGATTTCTACCCCTCAGCTAAAGCAGACAACAATGAAGGCGCAAGGGCTTTGGTGAAATCTTTAGGTAAGAATTAAAATACAAAAGCCAGCCCCTCAACGGGACTGGCTGAAAAATTAACCACAAACAATCTCAGCCTCTATTGGATTCTGATCATCTCTGCATTGAACCTAATTGGGGCGTAGGGAGGAGTAAACTGCTGTAATTCGCCTTTCTTCACTAAGTCTTGACGAATTTCGTTCGGAATTACCTGTACGGTTTCACCGTAAGCGGCATGGGATGGTGCGATTACCTCAACTTCCCCTCCTTTGGGCAAGTTCACCAAGCTTTGGTTCAGGAATTCCATGTTCTGAGCCGACCCTAAAGAAATTACCGCATTATTGGTAGTAGATTCAGCAATTGCTTTCGTCCCTTCCAATTCAAACATTTCATAGGAGAAAGTAATGGTATTACCGTTTTTTGAAGGCTCGCCTTCTCCTTCTTCCACTACCCGGATATAGATGTCTTTGTCGTTTTTCTCAAAACCCTCAAGCTCATTCTCCGCGATATAGGCTTGGATCATTTGATCCTCTAATTGCTTTACCTGATCCTGAGTGTATTTTCTCACATATTTTACCTTTACGATCAAATTAGCGCCTGAGGTAATGAGTTGCTCATAAGAATAGGTGTTATAGGCCAAGTAAGAGGGAATATACAACGTGAATTCCTCACCCGGTTTTGCAAGACCTGAAGCAAAACCCACTGCAGATGGCCACAGCCCGTTCTGGGTATATTTATACACAATGGGGTTGTTGTCCTCATCAAGGTAAGAATCAATCAAATGGCCATCAATAGTGCGGATCTCATAGTAGATACCGATAATGTCGTTGTTGGCGAACTGTGAGCCTTCGTCCACTTCTACATCCTTCCGGTAGTAATAGCCCAATTGAGTCTTGGTAGCTTCAATATTGTTGGAAGAAATGTGAGCTTCTAAAAGGGCATCATCTCTCTGGACTATTTTGTCGAAATCAGATTCCGTCTCCTGAATGCAACCTGTAGCTAAAACGGCGGCCAAGAGAATAGCCATTGTACTGTTGATAATTGTTTTCATTATAAGAGTTAAATTGTGTTGATTTATTTGCCGATCCTGAAATTCATTCTCAGGTTAAGACCGCCTATGGAAAATTGCTGGTTGGCAAAAGTCATGTCCCCCAAAGGTAGTTTATAATAAGGTTCAATAGAAAGGTAAGTGCCGTTCTTTAGGTTATATTCATAGCCAACGGAAAGGTTAAGCATCCTGCCCAGGTCAACTCCATCAGCAGTGTCCTCAGGTCCCGCCTCGTGCGTAAATTCCTGTACTGAACGCTGGAATTCCAAATCGCCGCTGGTGTTGGCATTGAAGTAGGAGTTGACCGCGACAGTCTCGGTGGTCTGCTGGTTCAGGTATACCATACTGGACAGCCCCGTGATAAGGAACAATCCGGATTTCTCCTTGTCCATCACCTTGTATTTTAAATTGACGGGAATGTCCAATCCCGAGAAATTAAGTTCAGCATTGGAGCCTATCAACCTTGGGGAATTGGTCAGGGAGGAGAACATTTCGCTTTTTGGACTGTCCATTGTGGCAGTACTGGGCAAGGAATTGTCAGGTACCATGCTGTGGCTGGCATAGGCGATGCCCACATCTAATTTAAGCCTATTGCTAAAGGAGAATTCCGACATGACACCGGCGCCTAGAGACATTCCAGCGACAGGGTTAGAGGAAGTTTGCGGCCCTACAGTGAAGCCTAGTCTTACATTATTGCTGTTATTTTTCTCCCGGACGAGGGATTCAGTAGTTTGCCCTTCGGATTTCCATTGTTCAAGATACTGTTGGGCTGCTTGCGAATCGTTGTCGTAAGCAATGACCGAGTTGCCTATTTTCTCATTTGCTGCATTCTTGTTGATATCCTGAAGTATTTCTTTTGACCGTTCAAACTGGGGGGCCATCTGGTTGAGCGATGCGGCAGCGTAGGAAGGATCAGCATCGATAGGGACAATAACTTGTCGTGAGCTCTCGGAAGTCCCAGCTGTTTCTTCCACTGGAAAATTGGTAGGCGCCTCCATGGCTTCGGGGGTCTTTGGGTCAGCTATCGCAAGATTTTCCGGAGCTATATCCCGTGGCAATTCAATTTTCTCGAATTGCTTCCCTTCAATCGTGATCGAATCGGCAATGGTCTGAACGTTCTTTTGAAGGTCATCTCCAATGGGCCAGAAGACGAACATCAACAACAAGGAGGCGGCAACGCCAGAAATCAAAAACGGCCAGTAGACAAGTTTTTTCTTTTTGGCAGGATGGAAATAGGCATGGGATAGCTTCTCCCATTCCTGGGGATTAAAGGGCTCCTCGTGGTCCTCGAAGGAGATCTTAATCTTCTCTATCAGCTTCTTATCGAACTGCTCCTTCATCTTTGATTTTATTTAATACTGTAATCTTGTCTCTCAATCTTTGCTTGGCCCTGGCCAGATAGGTCCTACTGGTGCTTGCGGGAATCCCTAGCTGCTCGCCGATTTCATTGTGGCTATAGCCCTCTATTTCGTACATGTTGAAGATGATCCGCAACATTTCGGGCAGCTCTCTTAATACCTTTAAAATTTCTTCCTTGGACAGCTCATCCACCACGCTAGGGTCAGAAATTTTTTGGTCGGCCTTCTCTATCTCCATGTCCGCGTAGTATTTGACATTTTTCCGGTAGTAGTCAATAGAGGTATTGATGAGGATTCTTCTAAACCAACCTTTGAATGAACTCTCCTCGGTGTATTGCCCCAGCTTGTCGAAGACTTTCATAAAACTGTCATTGACAATCTCACAGGCCTCCTCCCTGGAGTTGGAGTACCTTAAAGCAACGCTCATGGCATAGCCATAGAAATGCCGATAAAGCCTTTCCAGTGATCTCGGCTTTCCATCCTTTGCTTCCTGTATAAGGTCTTTTTCCAACTGAATGGGTTTAGTTTTGGGGCAGTTCTATAATGAAGACGGCCATGAGGGAATAAACGCTACAGTCTTGCTGAAAAAAATAATCGACAGCAGAACTAAAAGTGTCTTTCTTCAAGAGGTATAGAATTATTTCCCAGAAAGCGGCTTTTTATAGTTGACATAAACGCTTACTTTTATTTTCTATTCAATAACTTAGGTGCAAAATTAGCGTATAATTCCAGACCAATTATGACAAAAGGAAAAAAATATCTGGTCTTCCTGTTCCTTATGGGGCTATCCCAATTGACTCTTGCCCAGCGCGAAGATGCCGGTGACTATGAATATGACCGGGAGGTACTTTTCGGGGTAAACAAAAACACCAACGGCGGGCTTATCGGGGGAGTGAACCTTAAGTTCGGCTATAGAATAGACGAAAAAAACTTCCAATTCTTTCTGGTTGAACTGGCCAACGTCAAAAACCCTCGGGAGGTGAGGTACAACACCGTCTTGGGCAACAGCTTTGTTTTTGGCAAAACCAATTATCTTTATTCCATCCGGCCCCAGTATGGTAGAGAGCATCTTTTGTTTAAGAAAGCACCGCAAAAAGGTGTGCAGATTTCCATCTTAGGGGCTGTGGGACCAACTTTGGGTTTGGTCGCTCCTTATTATATAGAATACGCCGTCAGCCGCTCCGAGTCAGTACGGGAACAATACGACCCGGATGTCCATGTTTTTTGGGATGTACTCGGCCCGGGGAGGATTTTTGAAGGAATTGGACAGTCGGAACTGGCTATTGGGGGACATGCAAAAGCGGCCCTTGTCTTTGAGTTCGGGGTGTTTAAATCAAATGTAACGGGATTGGAACTTGGATATCTGTTGGAAGGTTTTACTAAGGAAATTGAACTGATGCCAACCATCAATAACCGGCAAATATACCAGTCTGCCTATTTTACCCTTTTCTATGGATTCAGGAAGTGAGCCTAGATTGGGATATCCCGGCCTAAAAGGTTAATTTTGCCTGAATTAAGGAACATGCCATGATTGAACTACCAGTAATATCCGAGGAGGAAACCAAAAGGAAAAAGCCCAACTGGCTTAGAGTAAAGCTTCCTATAGGCAGGGAATACGCGAAGGTCAGAAAGTTGGTAGACGAGCATAAATTGCATACCATCTGTGAAAGCGGCAACTGCCCCAATATGGGCGAATGCTGGGGAGCAGGAACGGCCACTTTTATGATCTTGGGCAATGTCTGCACCCGATCCTGTTCTTTTTGTGCAGTCGCCACCGGACGTCCGCCGGAATATGATACCGACGAACCAAGAAGGGTAGCGGAAGCCATACAGCTGATGGGCGTAAAACACGCCGTGATCACCTCCGTCAACCGCGATGAACTGAAAGACCGGGGAGCAGAAATTTGGTACCAGACCGTAGTGGAAACCAAAAAGCTTTCCCCCCAAACCACCATTGAAACATTGATCCCTGATGTGAAGTCGAGCTGGGATGCTCTCTACAGAATGATCAGCGCCGGACAGGAAGTAGTCTCCCACAACATGGAAACCGTGGAAAGTCTCTACAGAAGAGTCAGGCCGCAAGCTAGATACCAACGCTCCTTAGAACAGATCAAGCTGACCAAGGAATACGGCAAGCGTACCAAAACCGGCATCATGCTGGGCTTAGGCGAGAAGCCCGATGAAGTCCATAAAGCCATGGATGACCTGGCGGCTCACGGCTGCGATATTCTCACCTTAGGCCAATACCTACAGCCTACCAAAATGCACATTGAAGTAGCTGAATTTATCCATCCGGATCAGTTTGACCGCTACCGTGAGGAAGGATTAAAAAGAGGCCTTAAATATGTGGAATCCGGCCCATTGGTGAGATCTTCTTACCATGCGGAACGGCATGTGAATGTGTGAGGTTGGAAGACCGGAGACGGAAGATTGGCCGGATGACGGATGTCGGGTGTCGGATGTCCGATGGCCGACGCGGACTATGCCTCCGCCCCGAAGGGGTGAAATAGAAACCGCGGGGGTGTTGCGGAGACTTGCCTGCCACCGACAAACGGAAGAATGTCGGATAATCGATGCCAGATGTCGGAGGCCAGATGCGGACTATGCCTTACCCCGGAGGGGTAAAAGTTGAATAACCCCGGGTGCAATGAGGGACGAATGAAACCCGGGGTTGAGAGGGAGCATCTATGGGCCTCAGCCCCGAAGGGGTGAAATAGAAAATGGAGGGAGGGATTGTGGAAGCCTGCCTGCGGCCAGAAGAAGGCTGTGAACAGTCATCTAAAAACAAATATGCTGGCATCCCTATTCAGTGTCTGTGTTCTTTTATTTAGCTTCTCTATTCTTGTTTGACAGGCGGAATTATCGGCATTTTATTTGTTTTGTAACGGTGAGGATGTATATTTAGAACCCTATTTAAATCAGAAGGTTATGAAATTTTTAGAGAAATGGTTCAGACCCGCAAAAGAGACAGACATACATAAAGTTAAAGTCACTTCCTCTGGTAGATTTTATATGACGAGTGAGGATTTGTTTGATGACAAGGATGAGGCATTGAGTCTGATCAAAAAGCTAAATGAGTCGGTTGAGGCTTTTCAGAAAGCCCGTTCCAAAGATCTGGCTCATACTGAATAATGCCTCGGTTTGATCTAATAATTCTACCCCTACTAGCAGGATATATATTTCTAATTACTTTTAATTTAACCAGGTTTTACAATATCCGGGTCGATAGACAGCGGTTGGTTTCCGTTAAATGGTTGTCTCGCAATACGATTAGAGGGATTTTGCTTGGCGCACCCAAAAAAGCTCTTAAATGAGTTGCCGCTTCATTCGCTCAATTCATGAACCGTTGTAATCGAACGTCTTCCGATGTTTTGAGTTGGCAGGGGTTATCGACCAGCGATAATACATGATCGTTTCGCAATGATAATCCATAGATAAAGCCCTGTTCAGGTATAGATGTCCCGCCTAATACCCGTCTACTTCCCGTATCCTAACCGTGGATAAGCCGACTTCAGTGCAATTTTAGCAGTAAAATAGGATAATTTTAAGATGATAAGAAGGAAGGATCGGTCCAGGCCTGTGACCACATTCCAACAAGTAGGTACGCTTTACTTCTGTATTACTGATGAGTGTAAATAATGTAAAAGTTTACTCTCCTTTGTAGGTCGAGTGTAAGGTTCACCCTCGTTGAAATACATGCTATTTAGGAGTGGTCGTTTTGGCATGAGAGGATTTTGGGGAGAGTTCTGAGCAGTGAAATGTGGCTGTAGGATAAGCTGAATTTTCCTTTTTTCCCACCATTTCATCCATCTCCAAAACCAAATGAAATTCGGTCAATATAAGAAAAGATTAATTGCAAGATCGCTTTAATCCAATCAACGGCCAAAAAAGACGATCGCACCGAAGTGTTATGGCAATGTAACGTCAAAAAACGACGATGTAACGTCCGGAAACCACGATGTAACGGGAAATAATCCAATTGTAATGAAAAAAAATCTAAATGTAATGGGTAGAAATCCAAATGTAAAAGGAAAAAATCCAATTGTAACGGCAAAAAATGGCGATGTAACGTCTTTTTGCGCCAATGTAAATGCTTTTCACCGCCCTACATTTTTGAAAATAGCCGCAACGGTGACCAATAGGTCCGATGCAACGATTAGAACCGCGGAAGGGTTGCCAAATACGCAGACAGTAGTCCATCCCACAACTAAGGCAAGAAAGTTAGCAGCGCTTGCCTGAGGCCAAATAAAGGGACAGCCAAACAGCCATCCCTTTCTTATAGTTAAAAATCCAAATCTTAATTTTAAGCCACCGTCTCCTCGGACTGCTCGTAATCCTCTACCGGAATACAGCTACAGATCAAATTCCTGTCGCCATAGGCAGAATCTACCCTTCTGACGGATGGCCAGAATTTATTGCCCCTGACGAAATCTATCGGATACACCGCCTTTTCTCTCGAATAGGCGTGGTTCCAATCATCCGATAAAGCCATGGTGGCGGTATGCGGCGCGTTTTTCAACACGTTGTCGGTTTTGTCTGCCGTGCCGTTCTCGATTTCCCGGATTTCCTCCCGAATAGAGATCAGGGCATCACAGAACCTGTCCAGTTCTGCTTTGTTCTCGGATTCCGTGGGTTCGATCATCAAAGTCCCCGCTACAGGGAAAGATACCGTCGGCGCATGGAAACCATAGTCCATCAACCTTTTGGCAATGTCTTCCACTTCTACCTCTGCGGATTTAAACCCGCGACAATCCACGATCATCTCATGCGCCGCCCTGCCTTGGGTACCGGTATAGAGAATTGGGAAATGCTCCTCTAGCCTTGCCTTCATATAGTTGGCGTTCAAGATGGCAATTTTGGTGGCCTTGGTCAATCCCGCCTCGCCCATCATAGCGATGTAGGCATAAGAAATGGTCAAGATACTGGCACTGCCAAAAGGCGCAGAAGAGATAGAACTAATCGCTTGCTGCCCACCGGTTTTCACCAAAGGATTGCCAGGAAGGAAAGGTACCAGATGCTCTGCCACGCAGATGGGACCCATGCCAGGCCCGCCACCGCCGTGGGGAATACAGAAAGTCTTGTGCAGGTTAAGGTGGCATACATCCGCCCCGATATTTCCCGGACTGGTCAAGCCTACCTGGGCATTCATATTGGCACCGTCCATATAGACCTGTCCACCGTTGTCATGGATGATCTGGCAGATTTCTCGGATGGCTTCTTCATAGACCCCATGGGTGGAGGGATAAGTAACCATCAGTGCGGAAAGCTCTTCCTTGTGTTTTTCCGCTTTTGCTTTGAGGTCCTCGATATCGATATTACCCCTTTCGTCACATTTGACAATAACCACCTTCATCCCGGCCATCACAGCCGAAGCGGGGTTCGTACCGTGGGCGGAAGAAGGAATCAAAGTGAGGGTTCGGTGATGATCGCCACGGCTCTGGTGATAGGCACGGATCACCATCAAGCCCGCATATTCACCCTGTGCGCCGGAATTGGGCTGAAGGGAGGTATCCGCAAAGCCTGTGATTTCTGACAGCCAGTTCCTCAGGTTCTGGAACATTTCATAATACCCTGCCGCCTGATATTGCGGGGCAAAGGGGTGGATCTGACCAAATTCCGGCCAGGTCAAAGGGATCATCTCCGTGGTCGCATTTAGTTTCATGGTACAGGATCCCAAAGAGATCATGGAATGCACCAAAGAAAGGTCCTTGGATTCCAGTCTTTTGATATAGCGGAGCATTTCATGCTCGGTATGGTAGCTGTTGAAGACAGGATGGGTAAGGAATTCGGAGGTTCTGGTCAAACCATCCGGAAATTCCACCGCAAGCTGATCCACTTCCTGGTGGATGTCCACGGCGTTGATCTTGGTGGCTTTGCGGAAAACTTCAACAATTTTTTCTACATCTTCCAATGATTTAGTTTCGTCGAAAGAAATAAAGATATATCCGGCATTGTACCTGAAGTTTAGTTTTTCTGCAGCGGCAAAAGAGTTGATTTTCGACTGAAGTACCTCATCTACTTTAATCTTCAGGGTATCAAAGAAAACCTTGTTTTCTTGTTCATAACCCAATTGCTCTAAGCCCTTAGCGGCAAGTTTGGCCAATCCATGGGCTTTGGATGCTATTTCTGTCAGGCCTTTTGGGCCATGATACACGGCATACATGCCTGATAGTACTGCTAGCAGCACTTGGGCGGTGCAAATATTCGAAGTCGCTTTTTCCCTTTTAATATGTTGTTCCCGGGTCTGGAGGGCCATTCTATAAGCGGGATTGCCGTCTTTGTCCACGGACACGCCGATAATCCTGCCTGGGATTTGCCTTTTAAAGCTGTCTTTGGTGGCAAAGTAACCGGCATGGGGCCCGCCATAACCCATGGGAATGCCAAGGCGTTGGGAAGTGCCCACTACCACGTCGGCTCCCATTTCACCCGGAGGGGTTAATAGGGTCAAGCTCAACAGGTCGGCTGCAAAGGCAGTGAAAACCTGGTTTTCCTTGGCTGAAGCTATAAGGTTACGATGGTCGACCACTTCTCCATCCGCATTGGGATACTGTAACAATATGCCGTAAAGCGAAGGGTCTGTAAGATCCAGCTCAGATAGGGGCGCAACGACCAATTCAATCCCTATTGGAAGGGATCTGGTTTTTAAAACGTCCAATGTCTGTGGGAAAACTTTTTCATCGACAAAAAATTTGTTGGCCGTTTTCTTTTCTTTAGGCTTGGCCGCATAAAGCATCGCCATAGCCTCCGCAGCGGCGGTGCCTTCATCCAAAAGTGAAGCATTGGCCAGTTCCATGCCTGTAAGGTCAGAGACCACAGTCTGGAAGTTGATCAAGGCTTCCAATCGTCCTTGGGCGATTTCTGCTTGATAAGGGGTATAGGCGGTGTACCAGCCCGGATTCTCCAACACATTCCTTACAATCACAGAAGGAAGGATCGTGTCATAATATCCTAATCCTATAAAGGACCTGTAGATCTTGTTCTTCTTGGCCACTGCCTTAAAGTCCTTTAGAAATTCGGATTCGCTCAGAGCTGGGGGCAGATTCAGCGGCTGGTCAAGCCGGATGGATTTTGGAATGGTTTGATCAATTAGCTCTTCCAGGGAAGAAGCATTTATTTTCTGCAACATCAACGAAACTTCTTGCTCAGAAGGTCCATTGTGTCGATGTTCGAATTTGACTGAAGAATTTAGGTTGATTTTCATTCTCAAAAGATTGTGTTGTAGATAGGCGATAGGTCCTAAATGATCCTACAAAGATATCAATTATTGAGAGGAAATTGAATTATTCTTCTCCCATAAAAAAGTCGCGTTAGCCGGTAAATGATAAGCGGTTAAGTTCTGTTTCAAATTCTTTGCTATTTTTGACAAAAATTAATTTCATTTAGATCCTTTAAGATGAAGAAAATATCCATCATAGGGAGTGCCCTATCCTTGCTTTTGACCTGGCAGGTGGCTGCTCAGGATGCGCAGGCGGTCAAATATGCCTCCACGATTACAGTTGCGGATTTGGAAAGGCACCTTAGCTATCTTGCCTCAGACGAATTAGAAGGCCGTGATACAGGAGCAAAAGGGCAGAAACTGGCTGCGGACTATATCGCTGAATTTTACAAAAGTCTTGGGCTGACTGGCCCGGTGGACGGAAGTTACTTCCAAAAATTCCGGCTTGCCAGTGTACAATACAACGAGGTTGAGCTGAAGATCGGAAAACAAAAGCTGGTCAACAATGAAGACTTTGTGTTTATCGGAGATGCTGACTTAAAGAAGAACCAAAAAGTGGATTTGGTATTTTTGGGATTGGCGAGCGACGAGAATTTGAAAAAAGTAGATGTTAAAGACAAGTTGGTGGGATTGTGGACCATCGGCGAGTCTGCCCAGGAAGCTAGGCAGAAAGTAATGGATGCCGGTGCGAAGGGGATCGTGATTGTGACCATGGAAGGTCAGGCCAACTTCGACCGCATTGCCAACCGATATAAGTCCCTCAGTGGGAGAGGCCGTTTA